>Ga0310697_10000229_pt1 | contig 80645 bp, 73 predicted proteins | sample 172DNAGHGlowgp2_FD_203883 | JGI IMG/M metagenome (GOLD analysis project Ga0310697, IMG submission 203883) | Sheep rumen microbial communities from Palmerston North, Manawatu-Wanganui, New Zealand - 1728 DNA GHGlow gp2 (v2) (version 2) | ecosystem: Host-associated > Mammals > Digestive system >...
TCGTTCCCACCCTCACCAAGATGGACAAGTGGGAATGCCACGTGGGTCTTTCTTACATGCGTTGGATCGCCGAATGCTGTGGGCTGCGTACCCAGGTGACGATTTTCGTCCCGACCGGCTCCAACACTCTCCTCCAGGACATCCAGGTCACGAATCTCGGTGGTGCCGCCAAGGAAGTGGACATCATCCCGGTTTATGAATTCAGCCACTTCGAAGCCGAAAAGCAGCTCACGAACGCCGACTGGGTCCCGCAGACCATGACCCTCAAGGGCCACTGGGAAAAGGACGGCCATGTGGTGCTCGAACAGTATGCCTACATGAAGCGCGACTACGCCGTGAACTACGTGACCGCCAACTGCAAGGTCGGTAGCTTCGACGGTGACCGCCGCGTGTTCCTCGGTGCCAACGAAATGGGCTCCTGGGCCGCTCCGCTCAGCCTCGCCAACAAGGAACTTTCCAACAGTGAATGCGACCGTGGCGACAACATCGCCGCCCTCATGATTCACGGTGGCAAGATTGCCGCCAAGAAGACTTTCCGTTGCTGCACCCAGCTCGGTCAGGAACAGAGCCTCAAGGTTGCTGCCAAGGCCATCGCCAAGTACCGCGACCTGAAGAACGTCGACAAGGCTTTCGACGAACTTGCCAAGTTCTGGGAAAACTACCTCTCCACGATCCAGGTGAAGACTCCGGACGCCTCCTTCAACACGATGGTGAACGTCCACAACCCGCGCCAGTGCCACACCACCAAGAACTGGAGCCGCTACCTGTCCCTGTACCAGCTGGGCTACGGCACCAGCCGCGGTATCGGTTACCGTGACTCCACGCAGGACTTGATGGGCGTGATGAGCCACATGCCGGAAGAAGCCTTGGTCCTCACCAAGAACCTCATCTCCGTGCAGCGCCCCGAAGGTAACGCCATGCACCAGTATGCCCCGCTCGCCCTCGCCGAAGACAACGGCAACGAAGCGAATGCCGGTGACTCCCGCGAAAAGGCCGGCGTCAAGGATGCCAAGGGCAATCCGATGTATGCCGACTGGTACGGCGATGACCACCTCTGGATCATCCTCACCGTTGCCTCTTACCTCAAGGAAACCGGCAAGATGGACCTCCTCAAGGAAGAGATTCCGTTCTACGTCGCCGGCAAGAAGCGCAAGGACCGCCCGAAGGGCACTGTCCTCGAACACTTGAAGCGCGCCCTGAAGTTCACCCGTGAACACCTCGGCAAGCACAACCTCCCGCTCCTCGGCTTTGCTGACTGGAACGACTGCATGAACTTGCCCCTCGGTGCAGAATCCACCTTCAACACCGCCTTGTACGCCAAGGCCTTGCTCGAAATGATGGACATCGAAGAAGCCCTCGGCGACAAGAAGGCCGTCGAAATGTACAAGGGCTGGTACGAAGACGTCAAGGCCGCCTTCAACAAGAGCGCCTGGGACGGCAAGTGGTGGACCCGCTGGTTCGACAAGGACGGCAACGGCTACGGTGTTGCCAAGGCCAAGTACGGCAAGATTTACTGCAACGGCCAGTCCTGGCCGGTTATCGCCGGCATCGCTTACGGCGACCGCGCCAAGCAGGGCATGGACAGCCTGAACAAGCTCCTCAACACCAAGTACGGCGTGAAGAGTTCCACTCCGGGTTACCGCGGCTTTGAACCGGCCGTGGGTGGCATCTCCACCTATCCTCCCGGAGCCAAGGAAAACGGCGGTATCTTCCTCCACACCAACCCGTGGGTGATGATTGCCGAAACCATCCTCGGCCGTGGCGACAATGCCTTCCAGTACTACAACCAGATTAACCCGGCTTCCAAGAACGGAATTCTCGATATCTTCGAGTCTGAACCGTATTGCTATCCGCAGAACATCCTCGGTGACGAACACAAGCAGTTCGGCATGGGCCGTAATGCATGGCTCTCCGGTACCTCCACCTGGACGTACCAGGCCGCCACGCAGTTCATCATCGGTATCCGCGCCAACTACAAGGGCCTCGTGGTTGATCCTTGCATCCCCTCCAAGTGGGATGGCTTCGAAGCAACCCGTAAGTTCCGTGGCGCTACCTACCAGATCACGGTGAAGAACCCGAAGCACGTGTGCAAGGGTGTCGCCAAGATGGTGGTTGACGGCAAGGAAATCGATTCCAATGTCGCCCCGATCTTTACGAAGGGTGTGCACAAAGTAGAGGTTACCCTCGGATAAAAACGCATATAGCCGGCGCGATAGTTCGTCACACTCGCCCTCACGTACGTTAGTACGCTACGGGCGAGCGTTCCTGCTCTCGCTTGGCTCTCTGCGTTTTTTGGAATAGATGGGTTGACGTCATCCTGAGCGACCGTAGGTCGCGAAGGATCTAGACCAGAAATTTAAATATCCGCTCCGCTCGGGGCGGATTTTTTTGCTTCGCAAATTCTAAATCCTGCGCCTCGGTCATGTGCAAGTAAAGTTGACGCTTCGCGTCCGTGGCAGCATTTATCAAATATAAGTCCATAAATGGCTTATGCTTGAATAAATTTGCGCACTCTTGCCCGCGACACTCGGCTTGGCTTTTTTTTCTTTTGTTTGTATTTATATTTAGGGCGTGAAGTTTAATCGGCTGATAATTCTGTTGTTGGGCCTCTCCCTTGCCTTGTTGGCTGGCTGCACGATGCGGCCACCGTCGTCGGGGGCGTTCATGTCGGCCTACCATAACCGCGACAGTATGGGCGGCTTTTTCTTCGATGCCTCGTTGACGGTGCATACGGCGTCTACGTCCGATTCGGCGATACAGGCGCCGGAAAACGAGCATAGCACCAGTGTGTGGGAAGAAATCGTTGAAACGGAATGGCCGTTCGATTTTGGCATGTCGCTCATTCGTTTCATAGATCATTTTGGATTTGGTTTTGGACTTCAGATATCTAATCCTTACATGACTCTTGGGACCGCCTTTGAGCATTTCGGCATCATGGGGTGGACGGACTGGAGGCTTATTGGTGCTTGTGATGGGAAACCCGAATGGTTTCGGGGCGGCATAAGCGTAATGGAACAGATTTCGCCGACTCCCGCCTTGCTTGTTGGATTGTTCCAGTTTGCCTCCCGGAGCGAGGCTCTCTATACTGCAGGTGGTGGCGATCATTGGGTGCCTTATAAGGAAGATGACTCAAGCCCGATTAGTTGTTGGGATGACGATACGGACTGCTATTGGAAAAAAGAGAAGTCGGACTTTGGCGAACCCTATTATTACGGTTTTATCGAATATGGTGGCGGCACTTATGTGACGTATAAGGTGAACAAATTTTGGGGGTTGGGACTAGAGTTCAGGTACAGCTACGATGTAACCTACAAGGCGAACCGCCTTGCGTTTACAATGAATCTCTGGTTGGGCTGATTCTCCACCACGAGGATGTGCTTTCGCACCAACTTAGCCGTAAATACATAATTTTGTATATTTGTCCGTATGGAATTCAATGCAGAATTTTTCCAAGGCGGGATGGCTTCCCTGATGCAGCATTCGCTGGTGCAGAGGCTCGTACTCGCCCTTGTCGTCCTCGGGCTCGCGAAGCTCCTGCTGATTCTGCTGAAGCACATCATCGCGAAGGCGGAAATCCGCGGGATGGATGCCTCGGCGCGCCCGTTGATTTATTCACTGTTTGCTTATGCCATCTATGTAGTGACGCTTTTGCTGGTGCTCCATATCATTGGGGTGAATACGGCGGGCCTCGTGGCGCTGGTGGGTGCGGCGAGCCTTGCGGTGGGCCTTGCGCTCAAGGATGCGCTTGCCAATATCGCGGCTGGCTTGTTGCTCATGTTCCATCGGCCGTTCAAGGCGGGGGACTATATCGAGTGCGGCCAGGTGAAGGGGCGCATCAAGGGCATCGGGCTTTTCAATACCACGCTCGTATCGCTCGACGGGCTGTACGTTTCGGCGCCCAACACGATTCTGTGGGGGAACCCCATCGTGAACTTCAGCAAGAATGCGACGAGGCGCCTCGAGATTTCGGTGGGAATCAGTTACGGGGATTCCACGGATAAGGCGATGGCGATTTTGCGGGAGCTTGTTGAAAACGAGCCGAGGTTCCTTAAGGAGCCCGCGCCGCAGTTCTTTGTCGCCGCGCTGGCAGACAGCTCGGTGAACGTGTCTTTTAGGGCCTGGGTGCGGAATTCGGACTATTTCGACCTGCTGTGGATGTCTACGGACGAGGTAAAACGCCGGTTTGACGAGGCGGGCATTACCATCCCGTTCCCGCAACGGACTGTCCACCTGCATCAGTAGAATGCGATTTTACTATATTATACCCGGAAATTTTTAACAAGGATAGATAATGTCTCTTAAGATTGTTTCTCGTAGTGTTTTGGCCGTGGCTCTTGCCGCGGGTATTGCTTCGGCCCAGCTCTTGAATTCCAAGAGCCTTGACGTGATTCGCGTCGAAAAAACGGGTATTTCCGCCGGCAAGATCGATAGCCTTGCCCAGATGCTCGCCGCCCAGCAGTTCCACGGGAAGAAGGTGAACGACGAAACCATGACCCAGGTCCGCTATGCGGTGATTGACAACCTCGTGGGCCAGGAACTGGTGAAGCTCGAATGCAAGAAGCAGGGCATCAAGGTCTCCAAGGCCAAGGTGGACAGCCTCACCGCCCTCTTCAAGAAGCAGTTCCCGAGCGAAGACGCCTTCCAGAAGGAACTCAAGAAGTCCAACACGACGATGGCCCAGTTCAAGGAAAAGATCGAAGACCAGCTCAAGAGCGAACAGCTCCTCGAGAAGAAGGTCCCGTACCCGAAGGATCCGACCGAAAAGCAGAAGGAAGCTTTCTGGGAACTCAACAAGTCCAAGGCCCAGATCAACGACACCATCAGCGGTGCACGTATCTTCATGAGCACGAAGGGCAAGTCCAAGCAGGAAATCGAGGACGCCAAGGAAGTGCTGAAGGGCCTGGCCGCCCAGGTGCGTAGCAAGAAGGCTACGTTCGCCCAGCTGGCCGCCGTCTACAGCGACGACGCCGATGCCAAGAAGACCGGCGGCGTGATGAACAAGTTTATCGCGAAGAGCAAGGGTGACGCCTTTGCCAAGGCTGTCGCGAAGATCAAGGTGGGCGAGATGACCGACGTTATCGTCGACAAGGACGGCGTCTCCATCTTCATGCTGACCGAGAAGAATGACGGCAAGTACGAAAGCTACAAGCACCAGATTGACTACATCCTGCGCGTGCAGGCCGAACAGGAACGCCAGATGCAGCTCAAGGCCTACCTTGATGGCCTTGGAAAGGTCTACAAGGTGCAGTACCTCGACAAGAAGTACACTCCGCCCGAAGCAATTGGGGCCTCCAAGTAATGGCGTTCAGCACTACACACACCGGGCTTATCGAGCTGCGAAGCCGCATCGACAAGCTCTGGGGGTATCTTTGACTTAGAGGCAAAGACCGAAGAGCTGTACGTATTGGAAAAGGACTCCAGCGACCCGAACCTGTGGAATGACCAGGAGAAGGCGCAGTCCATGATGAAGAAAATCGGCAACCTCCGCGGCCTCATCGAGACGTGGAAGGAAGTCTCGCAGTCCTGCGATGACTTGGCCGAACTCTACGAGATGTCTAAGGAAGAGAATTCCGCCGATTTGACCGCCTCCATCGAGGCGGATATCGCCGCATTGAAGGCGCGCGTCGAGGAGATGGAATTCAAGAAGATGCTGAACGGGCCTGACGACGCCTGCAGCTGCCTCATGTCCATCCATCCGGGTGCGGGTGGCACGGAATCCCAGGACTGGGCGCTGATGCTGTTCCGCATGTACACGCACTTCTTTGAACGCGAGAACATGGAATTCAAGGTGGTGGACTTCCAGGAAGCGGAAGACGCCGGCCTCAAGAGCGCTACCATCGAGGTGACCTGCGAGAACGCCTACGGGCTGCTCCGCTCCGAAATCGGTGTGCACCGCCTGGTGCGCATCAGCCCCTTCGACGCGAACGCTCGCCGCCATACGAGCTTTACCGCCGTGTACCTGTACCCCGAGCACGAAGACGTGGAATTCGATTTGGACATGTCCGAGGTGCGCGTGGATACCTACCGCAGTAGCGGCGCCGGTGGCCAGTACATCAACAAGACGGACTCCGCCGTGCGTATGACGCACTTGCCCACGGGAATCATGGCGAGCTGCCAGACGGAACGTAGCCAGATCCAGAACCGCGAAACCTGTTACAAGATGCTCAAGACGATGGTCGCCGAGCATTACCGCTTGGAAGAAGAGGCAAAACGCGACGCCCGCATGGCCGAGAAGAAGAAGGTCGAGTGGGGTAGCCAAATCCGCAGCTACGTGCTGCAGCCTTACCAGCTGGTGAAGGACTTGCGCACCGGTGTCGAGACTTCCGACACGGCGGGCGTGCTCGACGGCAAGATCAAGCCGTTCATCAACGCCTACCTGCTGAGCACGAGCGAAGCACAGAAGTAATAGAATTCTTCGTCATGTCCGCGAAGGCGGACATCTGTAAAAAGAAATGCCCCGGTTTTGCCGGGGCTTTTTTATGAGATTGTTGCGCTCTTGGCGCCAAACCTACCTGCGCCAGATGCCGATGAGGCTCTTGTTCTTGCGGGTGGCAAGCCAGAACGTGGGCCATATCAGGATGATATCGCGTATGAGGCTTGTCCAGGCTTCGGCCTTGTCCTGGGCGCCTTCAAGCTCGAAGCAGCCGCAAGTAATGCCGAGGTCGTTCCACAGCGCCCAGGCGAGCGCGATGATGAAGCTCACGAACATCCAGAAGATGGCGAACGCCGATTCCTTCACGAACGGCGAGACAATCATGGCAAGCCCGAACCAGAGTTCGAACTGCGGGTACACCAGCGCGAAGAAGTTGTTCACGAAGTCCACATGCAGCGCCGAGAAGAACTGGTACTGCGCCACCAGTGTCGCGAACTGGTGCGGGTCCTGAATCTTGAAAATCGAGGCGAAGATGAACATGCCGCCGATACCGATACGGCAGAGCGTCTCGAGCGCACGGATGGCGAAATCCTTCTGGAGCTTGTAGGCGGGGATAATCAGGAGGCCGCAAACGACGCAGGCGCCAATGCCCACATGGATGTTGTAGCGGTAGGCCTTGGGCCACATGTCGATGAGCCAGTCCTGGTCGGTAAACGTGAGGAGGCTTTCGGGGAAACTGATTTCGGCGACACCTACGGCTACGAAGAACGAGGCGACAAGGAGGATGGCGGCCGACGCGATGGAACGCTTGATATTTGCTTGATTGAAACAGTCTATCATGGTCGCCCCCTACAAGATATCCGCCGGTTTTTCCATCACGTCTTGCGTGCCGATCCAGTCGACGGACTTGTCGTCACTTACGCGGACATTGTTGATGATGGCGAGAATGATGCAGAACAGGGCGATGCCGAGCAAGACAGGCCAGTTCAGCGTCTTGAGGTACGCGAAAAACTGTTTGGGAAGCTGTTCAATTTTTTCTTTCATAAGATTGAATATACAAAAGTTGCCGGTCGTCAATTCCTGAATGTCCATACGATTCCGTAGGAGAACCGCAGGCCTTCGGGGGTGTAGCCGGATGCCGGCATGTAGATGCTGTGGTTGAAATTCTCGATGCGGTGGTAGAGCTCGAAGGAAAGAATCTGCATTCTAGCTTCGAAATCCATGGCAAGGTAATGCTTGAGGTGCTCCAGCTCGAGTTCGCCTTCTTCGTTGATGGTGCAGTCGTAGCGGTCGTCGAACCACTGCCAGTCTATGCGGACGCTTACGCCCAGGCGGTCCTTGACAAAGCGGTTCTGCCAGTGGATGCTGCCCTTGTAGTAAAGCTCCGGCGTGTCCATGAGCTTGACTTCGCGGTCAAGGGACTCGCCGCGCTCGAGATAGAACTTCCAGTTGCCGAGCCTGAATCCGACTTGGAACATCCAGTCGAACGTCTCGACTTCGCTTATGTTTGTCCACTGGAATGCCTGTTCGGGCGATTCCATGCCGTAGCCCTTTACCCAGCGACGGCGGATAAGGTCGTCCACCTCTTCGTGGCGGAAACCGAGACCGTAGTAGACTTCGCGGGAGTACCAGCCGATGTTCGCGGTGGTGCGGTCTCGGACTTCTGTCTTGAGGTCCCTATTCGGGAAGCTGATACGGCCTGTTTCGGTGAATTTCTGCTGGCTCACGTCGGGGAACTTGTTGTCGTGACGGTAGGTGCCGTTCACGCGGAAATGGAAGGGCAAAAGCAAGGTGATGTCGGCGGAATAGGCGGGGGCGTATTCCTGCTCGTCAAAGAGGGAACTGTTCCTCTGCATGCCCATCTGTGTGCGGAAAAGGATAATCCCGATGGTGTCGGCGAGCTGCAGGTAGCCTATTTCGCGGTCCTGTTCGTATTTCTTTGAATATTCGTCGTCCTTGTAGGCATTGAACGTATTGTCCGTGTTCAAAAATTCGTATTCCATGCGGAGCGTGGGGTTCAGGAACGAGGCGTAGCTGATATATCCTTCGCCCAGGACGGTTTCGTAGCTGTAGACGTGCATCGTGTCGTAGTAGAGCGTGTCACTATGTTCGCGGCCAAGCGTGTCGGTATATTCCTTGACGCCGCTTACGACGCCACCCATCGAGTCGAGTTCCATGTCGTGCGTGCCGTAGTGGACGCTTGTCCCGATGGTGAGTTTCTTGATGGGGTAGAATTCGATGCCCGCACCGTAGGTGACCGCCTCTACGTCCATGTTGTAAGGCGAAGTCTGGAAGGTGCGGATGGAATGGTCTAGCGTGTCGAGTAGCACCTTGTGCGTGGTGTTGTCGGCGTTCTCGAGGCTCAGAAAGTTGATCTTGGCGAAAGCCTTGCCTATGCCGAATCGCCAGGTGAGCATCGGCTGGATGTGCATGGAGTTCACGGCGATGTTTCGGCCCGCGAACGGGATGCTTGAGGAGTCGCGGCCCAGTGCGAAGTACGGCGAGTGCGTCACGTTCTGGTACTGGTAATCCTTGCTCTCCTTGTTCGAGCGGCTCTGTACGCCAAAGTCAAGCATCACGGAGTCGGTGACGAGTCTCCGGAAGTCGAGCCTGAGCGCATTGCCTTCGAAGGGACCTCTTTCCCAGTCCAAGTCGGTAATGGGAGTGTCGAGCGGGGTGCCGTGGCGTTCTTCGAACAATATGCCGTTGTCGCCGTTCAGGTTGAGCCTTGTGGCGTCGTAGCCCAGGCGGGTCGTGTAGATGCCCGAGAGCATGCTCGGGTAACGCTGCGAGACGCTACCGATGCCCATGGCGAACGGGTCGAGATCGGGATGGCCTAAGATGGAGGTGCCGAGCACCCATTCGGATTTCTGGCCCGAGACGTCGTAGGTGCGCTGCATGAGCTCGCGGTGGGGCAGCACCCAGCGTCCGGCGTCGTTTTCGCGGACAGCGGGGTCGATTCCGGAGGGGGCGTCCCAGGCGGAATCCTGCGCACTCGGGATGGAGTACTGCGGTGGCATGGCGGGCTGGGCGAATGCGTTCCCGACCATGGCGGCGGCCACGGATACGGCGAGGAAAATCTTTGACAGTAGGCGCAGGGACATGTTTAGAACCATTCGGCGCGGGATTTTTCCCGGCGCTCCCTGAGGGCCTGGACTACGGTATAGGGCATCTTCATGCAGTTGGGGGCGTAGGTATTGCCTTCGGAATGGAAGTCGGAACCGCCGGTGCCCACGAGCCCGAACCGCTGCGCCATTTCCTTGTACTTGCGGCCGATGGCTCCCTTCTGGGCCGGGCTATAGACCTCGATGCCCTGGATTCCCCATTCCACCATGTTCTCGATGAACTCGTCGCTGAGTCCGGACTTGTAGGGGTGGGCGAGGACGGCGATACCGCCTGCGTTTTCGATGAGGCGAATCGTCTGCTGCGGGTTGAGGCCCTTCTTTTCGACAAAGGCGATGCAGCCGTCACCCAGGTATTTGGTGAAGGCCTCGGCAAAGTTGCCGATGTATTCTTCGTCCACGAGCGTCATGGCGATGTGGGGCCGCCCGATGACCTTGCCCTTGCAGTAGGAGTGGACCTTCTCGTAGCTGATGTCGATGCCGAGGGTGTTCAGTTTCTTGATAATGGCCTTGACTCGGGCAATCCTCTGCTTCGCGAAGTCCTCGAGTTCCATGTTCAGCGCGAGGTTTGTGGGGTCGCAGAAGTACCCGAGGATATGGATGTCCTTGCCCTGCCATACGGCGGAAATCTCGATGCCGGGAATAATCTCGAGGCCGATTTCCTTGGCGGGTTCTTCTGCAATCTTGAAACTGTCCAGGTTGTCGTGGTCGGTAATGGAAATGCAGCGCAGGCCCTTGCGCTTGGAAAGGGCGAGGAGCTCTTCTACGGAAAGCGTACCGTCGGAAAGGCGGGTGTGCAGGTGCAGATCCGCGTATCCTCCGTTTTCCGTGATTATGGTTGAGCCCTTGTACACTGGTTATAGCCCGTAATACTGCATGATGAGCTTGGCCGGCGTAGAATCCGTGAGGCGGAGGCTCAGGTTGAGGAAGGGGTACTCGCTTTCGCAGTTGAAACCGATGCGGCATCCGGCCCCGCTCTTCTTGGCGAGGTACAGCCTAGGCAGGAACGGTTCGCCCATGTAGATGCATACGGTAGGGGCATATTCGAGAATTTTCTGCTCCATCTCGCCAAAGACGAGCTCGCCGAAACGGCATTCCGAGTCGCTGTAGTAGACCGCCTTGGCCCTCTTGGCCGAGATCAGCGTGTGCAGGCTCTCGTGGGCGCAGACGAGCGTGTCCTGGAACCATGCCTGCGGCATGGTGTGCATGAAAGTTGAGGCCGCTTCCAAATCGCGGGGCAAAAAGACCAGCGTTTTCGGGTTGTTCTTGAGCGCAGCCGGGAAGTCGAACGCACCGGAATCTTCGCCCGCCTGTTCCAGGAACCAACGGGTAAGCTTCTGCTTGCTCGTGAAACGCTTGAAAAAGAACTTTATTTGGTCGGCAAAATACGGTGACGGTTTCAATTTGACTCCGGGTACATTTTAGGTAAAATATATAAATTTGCGCTGTATGCCGAAGACAAAATTTTATGCGATAAAGGCTCCTGACGGGAATAGGATTGTGACAAGCTGGCCGGAATGCGATTCTCTGGTCCGTGGGGTCAAGGGAGTGCTTTACAAATCCTTCGCTACGCGCGAAGAAGCCGAAAATTGGATAAATGGCGTGGAACCGGCCGTGAAACCCGGTGTACGCATATACGTGGATGGTTCATTTACGCCGCATTTTGCCAAGGCTGGATGGTCTTTCGTGGTGACCGAGGGCGACAAGGAGCTTGCCCGCGGGCATGGCATTACCGCCTTTGACGCCGAAAGCCGCAATATCGACGGCGAGGTGATGGCTAGTTTCCAGGCGATGAAGTGGCTGGAGGCGAACGACAGGACCGGCACCATCTGCCACGACTACGAGGGTATTGCCCGCTGGGCTCGCGGTGAATGGAAGGCCAAGAGCAGCATCGCGCAGCAGTACGTACGCGCCTGCCAGCCGTACCTCAAGCGAGTGACGTTCGAAAAAGTCGCCGCGCATACCGGCGTCAAGTGGAACGAACTGGCCGACGAACTCGCGAAGGGCGCCATCAAGAAGGCGCAAGACGAGCTCGAGAATTCGAAAAAGTAAATCCCCGATTATTCGGATTCGTGCTTGCTCATGCAGTGCAGGCTGCCGCCCTCTTCGATGACGGTGCGGCAGTCAATGCCGATGACCTTGCGCTTGGGGTAGACACTCTCGAAATACTTCTGGGCAACGGAGTCGTTTGCACACTTGTATTTCGGGTAGATGAGTCCGCCGTTCACGTAGATGAAGTTCATGTAGCTTGCGGGCAGAATCTGTCCGTCGTCGAGTTTGCGCTGCGGCGGGAGCGGGAGTAGGTCCACCTTAGATTTCTTCCCGTAATGCGCGCGCAGGAAGGTTTCGATGAGGAACCTGCACTTGGCGAGATTCTCGGCGTTCTTGCCGCGGCCGCTCGCGTCCCAGGCCATGACCACGCGGTCTTTGGCTACAAAACGAGCAACGTTGTCTATATGACCGTCGGTGTGGTCTCCGTGGAGTCCGGCGGGGAGAACCAGCAGGGACTTGAGGCCAAAGGCCGCGCAAAGAGCCTTGATGACCTTGCTCAGGTCCTTGGGCTCGTTGCGCCGATTGCCTACGAGGCAATCGAGCGTGGTCATGCCGAGCCCGTCTCCGTTGACTTCGATGGCACCACCCTCGAAGATGTACGGGACCGACTTCACGAGCTTGTACTCGAACATCTCGGCGATGCGTTCAGGTATGAGGTTGTCGTTTTTCCAGGGCGGGAACTTCTGGCCCCAGGCGTTGAATTCCGTTTGGGCGATGACCGTCTTGTTGCCCTTCTTGAGGAAGAACGGACCGTAGTCGCGAATCCAGATGTCATCGGTCTTCATGTTGAAAAACGAGGCGGGGAAGGGACGGTCGGCCATGGCGCATTTTTCTTCGTACGTCAGGAAGTTCTTGCTCGGGACGAGGACGTTCACGGGCTGGAATTCACTGATGAGGCGGATCAGTTCCACATAGAACCAGCGAATCTTTTCGCCGCGTTCGCCATACCAGTTTTTCTTGTTGTGCGGGAAGGCGAGCCAGGTGGCCGCTTGTGTTTCCCATTCGGCAGGGTAGATTGTCGGGGCAATGCTCATGACGTAAAACTCTTTGTGTAAATTGACTTACGTGACAATTTAGAAAAAAAGAAAAGAAGCTATATTTAGACAAGGAAAGTAAGTCCTTTAAAAAAATATATCTATGGTTTAGGGCCCATAGGAGGAATTATGAAAGCAAAGTGGAATTTTTTTGCGATTGCTTTGGCTGCGTCCATGTCTCTGGCCGTCTGGTCTTGCGGTTCCGACGACAGCTCCGTCAACTTTGATGAAGACGACTCTGAACTGACTTCGGGCAACTCCAACGGCGGCAATTCGTCGGGTGATCCTTCCAGTTCCTCTTCTGGCCCCAAGAGCGGGTCTGGCACTTCTTCGTCCGACACGCACTACTCGGCCATCAAGATGGAGTATTCCGTATCGGACAGTAACGGCAACATTGTCGATTCGCGTGACAGCTCTGTATACGCGACCCTGCGCATCGGTCCCTATATTTGGATGTCCGGCAATGTGTCGGGTAATATCTATGGCATCTACAACACGTGCTACAACGGTGACGACAAGAACTGCAAGGAGTTTGGCCGTCTCTACGTTGCGAACTCAGGCAACGCTTGCCCCGCAAAGTTCAGACTCCCGACGCGTACCGAATGGAAGAATGCAAAGTCTGAATCCCGGATTGCGCTGCAGTACGGCGGTATGTGCAAAAAAGAGGGTGAACTGGAATGCAAGGGCTTAGAATCCGAGGCGTACTACCAGGTTAATGACGGAAGCGTCTACGTAGATTACGGTAGCGAGTCGGGCTTGTTCAAGAAGAGTGCCGAATACAATTTCTATTCTGTCCGCTGCCTAGCCCTTACGCACATCGTCTACCGTAAGAGCGATTTGCCCGAATGCGATTCGGCGCTAGCCAAGGTTACGAGCAATTTCTATGTGACCTCGGTGGATTCCAGTTACTACTGTTCAAATAGCGGCTGGACTACGAGGAGCAGCTCTTACCGCAGGTCTTGTTCCGATGTCATAGACACCTCGTTGACGTACGCCTTCGGCGATTCCGTGTTCGTATGCAGTCGCAGTGAATGGCGGCTTGCCACGATTGACGAAATCGGTAAGCCCTGCGATGCAACGCGTCAATTGCAGGTTGTCGAGTTCAACGGTATCACCTATTACTGCACGGATACCACCTGGAAACAGATGACTTATCCGTCGACGGAGCTAGGCATATGCCATCAGGGAGCCCTCAAGAAGATTGCGCTTACCGATAAGGGCGACAAGTTCATCTGCGATACGGCGGGTTGGCGCAAGACAGTAATGACGGACATTATCGGTGTATGCGACAGCACCAAGCGCGGCAAGATCGACGACTATAATGGGAGCAAGTACTATTGTGACGTTTCGGGATGGAGGTCGGCGAAGGTTGACGATGTCTTGGGTGCTTGCGACAGTTCCAAGTATTCCAAGACCGGCGAGTTCAGCGGATCGACCTATATCTGTACTTACAAGAATTCCTGGAGAGCGCTTAACGAGCAAGAGAAGATGTTCGGTATTTGTACGGCGGGCTTGAAGGGAACAGTTAGAATAGATACGTCGGCCAAGAATATATATGTATGCTCGGATTCCCTCATGTGGAATTGGATGAGCGTGACCACGTACTTGACACAGTTCCCGTGTTCTACATCCAATAAACTGGATACAATCATGGTCTTTGGTACGGGCTACAAGTGCACGGGGAGTTCATGGTCGAAGATGTCGACGCTTGAATCAACGTTGGGATTATGCACCGAAAGCAGGCTCGATGAAATGCAGATGCTCTCGTCTACTTATTACAGCTGCAAGAGTAAATCGACGAACAACTACGACTGGTATACTACGGATCAATTGGAATTGACTCTTGGAGTTTGCCCAAGTAAAGGCAAATCCTTTATAAAGGAAACGGAGACTGGCGGCATGTATACCTGTTCGGGCGGTTTCTGGAAAATGACGACAATTTCCGATATACTCGGTGCTTGTACATCGGCTCGAGGGCTTGTTGATACCGTCTATAAAGGTGTCGAGTATGTCTGCGATACATCTCTGTGTGGCGCCAGAAACCCCATGTGGCATAAGATGGAGGCTATCGATTCTATTATCGGATACTGCAACAGGGATCGGGTGGGGAAGGCCGTTGCCTTTGACGATACGGTCTATGTGTGTGTGTCGGTAGATGTGTTTAGTGAATTTGCGTATACCCAAACAGCTATGCTGAATGATATTTTTTCTGCGCGCAGGCAATGGTCGGTGGCTCCGGATTCTATTGCAAGTGCTTTCCGCAAGGAAGATCTTTTAAATCAAATTGGTGAATGTACCTCGGCCCGAATTGGAGCAACCTTCAAAAATGACGTCTTGGACATGACATGTTCTTCAACGGGTTGGCATGGTAAGACGACGAATTTTACGGATAGTCGTGACGGTCAAGTGTACAAGCAGGCAACGATTGGTTCCCAGACATGGATGGCGGAAAATCTTCGGTACAATCCGTCTACCGATAGCACTTGGTGCTACGATGGTATTGCGCAAAACTGCACTCAACAGGGTCGACTCTATCAGTGGCATACGGCATTGGGACTTCCCGAAAGTAAAGATTCTGTCAAGGTTTTTTCCACATTTAACGAGACGGAATATTCTCTTGACTCCCTCCAGCGGGGAATTTGTCCTGCCGGTTGGCGAATTCCGTTGCAGAGTGATTGGAACAAATTGTCGCAGTATATTTTTAGCTTATTGCCTAAACCCGATGCAAAAAACTTAAGGAATTCTGAAGTCGAATACCTGAGCTCCAAAGATTTTTTTGGAATGAATCTACAAGATGTTGGTTACCGCAGGTATTGGAAACAAAACGGAATTGACAAGATGTTTGAATATCTTGATCACGGGAGTGGCTATTGGCAAGTCAAGGATCAGCCGCCTTCGGAATATTCAAATCCTCCTGAACCGGCTCGTGCGAATGTATATGCGCCTGTCGCTGGGGCTCCACTTTCCACGATGTATAAGGCTTATGCGCTTCCGGTCCGTTGCATCAAGGAGTAGGATTGGTTGTCTGGAGTGCGATTTTTTGTATATTGATAAGATATGAAGTTTGTCGATAACTTGCGGGAAAAGCCCGCCGTAAAAAAAATTGAGAAGTTTGCGCCCGCCATTGCATTCTTGGGCGGGTTCGGATGGGACTCGATTACGCTTGGCCAGATGGTCGAGAGTAGCGACCTCGTGTTCTTGGTGGCGTACTATACGGGCGCCTTGATTCTCGTTATTTTGCTTTCGGCACGCTTGGAACACCCCGAAGGATGGACTAAGGACCGCTTGAGGGCAGCTGCCGCGGCACAGGCCAAAGCCGCTCCCGCGCAGGCGAAGGCTGCCGTAAGGCCGGCTCCGGTTTCAGCTACTGCCAAGGCTCCTAAGGCACCTGTGGCAGCGAAGGCGGCCCCGCAACAGGTAGCCCCGCAACCCTCTGCCGCTCCGGCGAAGGGAACGACGTTTGGTGCCATGGCAAACAGGTTTGTCTCGGAACAGGCGAAGGTCGTCTCGAACCAGGCTAAGGAAGCGGCCGAGAAGGCTGCCGAAAAGGCTAAAGAAGCCGCCGGCAAGGCGAGCGCCGCCGCCGAACGCTTTGCGAAGAACATGGGTTACGAATCGACGGCCATCCCGAAGAACGCCATCGTCGTCGAACATCATTTTTTGGACCGCGAATGGAGTGCCGAATGGCGTCAGCGTTTCAGCTGGGCGGTCCAGTTCTGCTTCGGAAGCCTTTTCAGCGCGCTCGTGGTATGCTATTTCAAGAGCAGTGGCTCTCTCGCGTCGTTTATTCTTGTCATCCTCCTGGCGATTCTCCTTGTCGGTAACGAATTCCTGCAGAAGAAGTACGAAAGCTTTGGTGTGAGTCTCGCTTTCTTGAGCCTGCTCGGTACGATGTTCATGAACTTCACGCTGCCGCACCTGGTTCACAGAATCGGCTTTATCTGGTTCTTCCTGAGTACGCTCTTGTCGCTTGCCGTGTGCGTATTCATCTGGAAGGTTTCGCGTCGAAGCAAGAAGGTGCTGATTGCGCCTATCGGTATCAGCGTATGCCTTGTTGCGGCCTACCTCATGAACTGGGTGCCGCCCGTGCCGCTCGTGCTCAAGCACCAGTTGGTCTGCCAGAACTTCGACAAGACGGATTATAGCTGCGACGTGGACGCTCCGAGCTTCCTCCAGAAAATCGGTCTCAAGGCACCTAGCGTGCATCACTTGCCCGACCAGGAAATCTACGTGCTTGCGTCGGTGTATGCGCCTGCCGAACTCAAGGCCGCCATCGAGTACCGCTGGTATTTCCAGAATCCCGTGACGGGCAAGTTTTCGCTCACGGACAAGATTTCGTCGGGCCGCATGGTCATCAACGGCGGCCGCGAAGACGGATTCCGCAGTTTTAGCCGCAAGAAGAACGTTCCTGCCGGTCGTTATCGCGTGGAAATCGCGTTCAAGGACGGTGCCGTGATCGGCTCGCAGAGCTTTGACGTGTTCGACGAGGCTCGCGACAGCACCGGCTATGTCCGCGCCGTGCTGCAATAATATTAGATTTGGCGCCATGTCCAAGGCTCCCAGCGATATGTATTTCGAGAGTGTTGTTCGTCCGGAACAACACGGGCGCCTGTTGCTCGATTCCCTGTGCGAGCGCTTTACGTACCATAGCCGTGAAGAATGGATGGACCGCCTCAGCCGCGGTCTCGTGACGGTCAATGGCGAAGTCGCTGGTGTAGATACGGTGGCGAGCAAGAACGACAAGGTAGTCTACCATGTGGAAAACTACTCCGAGCCCGAGGTGCCTACGGATTTCTCCATCGTCTTCGAGGACGAGGAATTCCTGGTAGTGGCAAAGCCGGCAGGCACGCCTGTCCACCACACGGGACGCATCTTTTACAACACTTTTGCGGCAATCGTGCGCCGCGCGACGGATTGCGAGACGGCAACGCCGATGCACCGCCTCGACCGCGATACAGGCGGCCTGATGCTCTTTGCCAAGTATGCCGAGACGGCTGCGCGTTTCCAGAAGAACCTCGACCGCATTTTGTTGCGCAAGTTCTACTTGGCGGTGGTGGAGGGCTCTTTCCCCGAAGGCGAGACCCCTTGCGATTTCCCCTTGCGCGAAAGTCTCGACGATCCGCTTCGCCTGCGCATGCACCGCATGGAAGGCGGCAAGGAATGCCGTACTATTTTCCGCAAGCTTCACGAGGTCGTGCGTGACGGCAAGGCTTATTCTGTGTTGGAGGCCGAGCTGATTACGGGTCGCAAGCATCAGATTCGTGCGCATCTTGCCGAACTCGGTTTCCCGATTGTGGGCGACAGGCTCTACAGCCATGATGGAATCTATTACGAGAAGATGGCGCGCGGTGGAGGTCTCGACGAAGCTGATTTCGCAGTCCTTGGCGCCCATAGCCAGATGCTCTACGCTTACAAGGCCGAAATCCAACTGCCTTACTGGAAGGCCCCGCGCACGTTCACCAGCACGGATTATTCTGAAGAAATGAAGTCTTTTGTGGACTTTTCTTAAAGAATCCTGTAACCTGAACCATTATAGCTAATATATATTTAAAGCATGGTTAAAGATTTGATTCATGCTTTAGAGGGAGTACTGCTCGGGAAGCCCGAGACGGTAGAGCTATTGGTAATGGCGCTGTTGGCGGACGGTCACGTGCTGGTGGAAGATGTTCCCGGCACGGGCAAGACGACGCTGGCGAAGGCGCTTGCCGCCGCCATCGGTGCGGATTTTGCGCGAATCCAGTTTACGCCGGATTTGCTGCCGGCCGACGTGACGGGCGGTGCCGTGTTCAAAGCGAATACGGGCGACTTTGAAATTCGCAAGGGGCCCGTGTTTACGCAGGTGCTGTTGGCCGACGAAATCAACCGTGCCTCGCCGCGCACGCAGAGCGCGCTATTGGAGGCGATGGAAGAGCGGCAGGTGTCGCTCGAGGGTGAGCGCTACAAGCTGCCCGAACTCTTCATGGTATTGGCGACGGAGAACCCGGTGGAATTCCACGGCGTTTTCCCGCTGCCCGAAGCGCAGATGGACCGGTTCCTGGTGCGCATCTCGGTGGGTTACCCGACAGCGGAGACCGAACTGGAAATCTTGCGGGCGCATCGTAGCGGCCGACCGATTGACTCGCTGACGGCGGTGACGACTCCCGAGGCGATTTTAAAGGCCCGTAGCGAAGTGCAGAAGATTCACATTGACGAGGCGCTGGAGCGTTACGTGATTTCGCTGGTGCAGGCGACGCGTAACGATGGCGGCGTGCGCCTGGCGGCAAGCCCGCGTGCCGGAATGAACCTGGTGCGCATGGCGCAGGCGTGTGCGTTCGTGGATGGACGCGACTTCGTGAACCCCGATGACATTCAGCGTGTATTCTTCCCGGTGATGGAACACCGCGTGTTCGCCAAGGACACCGGCAACCCCGAAGCCAGCAAGAAGATATTGCAGGGAATCCTGAAACAGGTGGCGATTCCTAAGTAAGGACGCGAATGTCTTCCTTTGCTAAATGGCTGTTGAACGCGATTCCGCGGGCCCCCAAGAAGTCGGGGGTGCTCATGGCCGTTTATTTCTGGTGGCTGGACTATTTTACTCCGGCAGGTCGTGCGTTTGCTTCGCTCTTTCTACTGGCGATGTTTGCGGGGGCTGTCCCAGGCTTTTGGGCCGCATGGATTTTCGGCGGACTAGACTTCCTGCTTTTCCTGGGGCTCGTGTTCAGCCTGTTCGTGACGGCGAAGCGGAGCAAGATTGAAGTCGAAAGCGTTTCGGTGAACCGCGTGCGCGAGGGCGAGACGGCGACAGTGACGGCCTATTTGGCGGTGCGCTCCACAATTGACTGCGTGAACCTGGGCGCAAACCGCTTGCCTCCTTCCTTGACGGGTATCGAGTCCGATAACGTGAAAATCAAAGTGGGTGAGCCTCCGCGCAAGTTGGAATGTTTCGTAAAAACGACGCGACGCGGCTCCTTTATGCTGGGCAAGGTCTCGGCCAACGTGTCCGAGATTATGGGCCTTTTGCGCTGGCCTTACGGCTACAACGGTTCTGTGGAGTTGCTTGTTTACCCGCGTGCGCTCAAGGTGCAGGATTTTCCGTTCCTTACACAGGGGCCATCGGGCATGGCATTTGCGCCATTCCTGATGCCGAGCCTCACGCGCGGGATGAATTTTATCGGCGTGCGGCCTTACCGCGAGGGTGATTCCCTGCGCGACTTGCACCACAAGGCCTTTGCCCGTTACGGCAAGCCGTTTACAAAGGAATTCGAGGTGGAGCGCGGTGCGGGTGTAATCCTTTTGCTCGACACGGCGACGCCTGGATTCAAGTCGCGGCAGTACCTTGAACATGCAATTCGCTTGACGGCAGCTGTGGGCGAGTGGCTCTTGGACCGCGAAATCCTCGGGCGATTCTTTATTGACTGCGAAGAGATTGCGCTTGACGGCGGTTCCGAAAGCCGCAAGAACTTGCTCGACGCCTTGGCCCGTATTCCGCCGGCGTCGCTTGCACATGCCAAGCAGCCTGCTCCTTGGGCCCCGGCGGCACGCCCGATGGATCCGGTTCTCCGCATCGGGCTTTACGCAAGCGAAGAGCCTCTTGTGAACAAGCATATCGTGGTAGGAAAACAGCCTGCCTCGACAGAAGATAAGCTGCTGGTGGTTTCGCCAGAAGATTGCGAAGGCGTTGAACGCGGGACGGTTGTGCTATGATGGAAAAAGTAGACATCCGTTACGTTTTCAAGGTGCTGTTCCTCTGCATCGCTTCGGTGATGCTCGGGAATACCTTCGATTTCTTTTGGCTCGGGCTCTTGTTCGCGCTTTACTTTGTTGTGATTGGCTTTTTGAATGCGACTTCCCGCCGCGAATTTGCAAAGCGCCCGCGTTACAACAAAATCTTTGCGTACGGGGCGATCGTTCCGCTCGCACTTTTCTGGGTGGTGACTCCGACGGTCGAAAACGGTGTGTCGCCTTATCTGATTTTTTTGCCGGGAATTTATTTACTCTATTTGGCGGCGCTGCAGGAGCGGAGTCGCGGGAACGGCGGCTTTGAAGTCTTTGTCGCCTTTGACGGTGTGGCCGCCCTTTTGCTCGGAATGTACCTGGTTCCACAAGGCTGGGGGCCAGTTGGCATTGCGGGATTTTTGCTGGCGCTATGTGCCTACAGCCGTCGCGGGACTTCGCCGTACAAGTACTTGATTTTTATACTCGTGTTAGCGGCGCTTGGGGGAATTTCTTACGGTGGCTGGCGGTACTGGAAAACGCAGCGTTACCAGTACGGTGCGGAAATGGCCGAGAGCTATTATATGCGCGAGCGCATTATGGGATTCGATCCGGCGACATCCCTCGGGAGTTTCGGGAGCAATTACAATTCCCGCTACAACGACCAGGTGGTATTGCGCGTGTGGGACAAGCGCCCTTCGAGGTACTTGAAGGCCGTGAGCTACGAAAAATATGTGGGCGGAATCTGGAAATTGCCCACTTCTTACAAGAAACATCTTGATCCTGCCTACTACCAGGTGGACTATGCGGTGTTTGAGGTGGCTGATTCGCTGACTTTGGCGGGCGAGACCCGCGAGGTGGAACAAGTTTGGGTGCAGTCGACACTGAACAATTTTGGATTTGTATTTGCACCGTATGGAGCCGTGGGTTTTGCGGCGAAAGACGTGGATTCGCTGAGCTATTATGCGGGCGGCATGGTGCAGGGCTTGAATGGCAACGGCAAACGCTCCGACTGGTATTACTTTAAGTGTTCCGGATGCAAGTTGCCCGATTCTTTGCTTGCACCGAGCGAGGGCGACTTGCTTGTGGTGGAGCGGAACCGTCCGCTGCTTGATACGGTGATTGCGGCGATGGGCTTGCGCGACGTTGTGGATTCGGTGACAAAGCCCGATTCCCTTGTTTTGCAGAAGATGCTTGCTTTTTACAGCTCGAACTTTACCTATTCGCTTACGGTGCCGGGAATTTCGCGTTGGGGGAGGGCGAAAAACGACCCGTTGGCTGTATTCTGGCGTGAAAAGCAAGGCTATTGCGAATACTATGCGACTCTTTCGGCACTGGTGCTGCGTCGCTTGGGGATTCCTGCGCGGTACGTGACGGGCTTTGCGAATCCCGAAGTTGTCGAGGGCTTGCCGTATAGCATTTTCCGGCGCAAGCATTCGCATGCATGGGTCGAAGCGTTTGTAGACAACCGCTGGGTTATCTTCGACCCGACGCCTCCCATTTTGCCGCAGTTCGCGGTAGCCCCAAGCTGGTGGAGCGTCAAATGGGAGGGCGTACGCGGGCGGTTCGCCCGCGTGATGCATGCGCTCAAGGAGGGCGAGTGGCGTCGTATTGTCGACCGTTGGCAAAACAACTCGACATCTCTCTTGGAAAGTCCGATTCTTTATACTGTGCTTTTCATTCTTGTAGCGGGTTTTGTCGGCCGTAAACTTCGAATCGCCTATAGGAAGCGATTGAAAAATAGGGCGACACTTTCGGCCAAGGCGCTTGAATGGGCTAAAAAATTGAATGCAGCAGAACGTGCGCTTGCCCGCTGCGGATACCGCCGTGAAAGTGGCGAAACCGTGGGCCATTTCGCAAAACGAGTCGGAACCGCATTGTCGCGAATGCCTGCAAATGTTGATTCCCCGAAGAAAATGCAAAAGTCAAGAGACGCTCTCGCCAGTCTCAAGGATTACGAATTAAATCGCTGGAGGAAAGGCGCGAGGCCCGAGGCTCATTCTTAGCCTCTTTTCCAACATTCTCTCGTCTCTCGTCTCTCGTCTCTCGTCTAAAAAAACTATCTTGTTTCTCAAAAAAAAACAGGAGCACTTATGTCTGTACAAGTGATGGTTAATGGTATTCCGGGCAACATGGGCCGCATTGTGGCCGAAACTTGTGTCGCCCGCGGCTTGGAACTTGTCCCGTATTCCTTGACGGGCGAGATTATCGTCGAAAACGAAGCCGAAGTGGCCGGCAGAACAATCCAGCTTTTGAAGCCGAGCAATCGCGAAGAACGCATCGGCGAAGTGCTCGCGAAGTACCCGAACGTCATCTGCATCGACTACACGCACCCGACAGCTGTGAACGACAATGCAGCCTTCTACGTGAAGCACAAGATTCCCTTCGTGATGGGCACCACCGGCGGTGACCGCGAAGCGCTTGCCCGCCTTGTGGCCGAAGCGAACCACCCGAGCGTTATCGCCCCGAACATGGCAAAGCAGATTGTCGCCTTCCAGAGCATGATCGAGTTCCTCGCGAACGAGTTCCCGTCTGCATTCGACGGATACAAGCTTTCCGTGGTCGAAAGCCACCAGAAGACCAAGGCCGACACGAGCGGTACGGCCCGTGCTGTCGTGGGCACCTTCCAGAAGATGGGCTTTGCCTACACGCCGGACGATATCGAAAAGGTCCGCGACGAAAAGGAACAGATGGAACGCATGCACGTGCCTGAGGAATATCTCGGCGGTCACGCCTTCCACACCTACAGCCTCGACAGCGCCGACGGCACCGTTCATTTCGAGTTCCAGCACAACGTGTGCGGCCGTAAGATTTACGCCGAAGGCACCGTGGACGCCGTGAACTTCCTCGCCGAGCAGATTGCCGCCGGTACCGCCAAACCCTTCAACATGATGGACGTCCTGCGCTCCGGAAAGATGAGGTAAATGCGCTCGTATATCCTCCGCCGCCTGCTCTTGATGATTCCGACTCTTGTCGGGATTTCGCTGGTGTGCTTCATCCTCATCCAGCTGTTGCCGGGCGGCCCAGTGGAGGAAATGATTTCGCGTGCGCAGCAGGCTGCGGCCATGAAGGGCGGGGTAGATGCCTCCAAGGCGCTCTCGCCCGACCAGATAGCCCAAATCCAGGCGTACTTCGGTTTTGACCAGCCGGCCTGGAAGCGCTATCTGACCTGGCTCTGGAACGTGCTGCACCTCGACCTCGGTTCCAGCTACACTTACGGTCTCCCGGTCTGGGATGTCATCGTGAGCCGCTTCCCGATTTCGCTGTTCTTCGGTATCACCTCGTTCTTCTTGAGTTATCTGATTTGCATCCCGCTCGGTCTTTGGAAGGCTGTACATCATGGGAGCAAGCTCGACTCGCTCAGCTCGGGTATCATTTTCTCGGGCTACGTGATGCCGGGCTATGCGCTGGGTATCCTCCTGATTATCTTCCTTGCGGGCGGGTCGTACCTCGATATTTTCCCGCTGGGCGGCCTCACGAGCGATGATTTCGAGGATTTCTCGTTCTTCGGGAAAATCGTGGACCTCGGGCACCACCTGATTCTCCCGATTTTCTGTTACATGATCAGCGAGTTCGCATTCCTGACCTTCCTCATGAAGAACTCCGCGCTCGAGGAACTGGGGAAGGACTACATGCGCACCGCCTTGGCCAAGGGTATGAGCTTCAACCAGGCGCTCGTTCGCCACGCGCTCCGTAACGCGCTTATCCCGATTGCCACCCGCCTCTCCGAAATCTGCACGCTCATGTTCGCGGGTGCTCTCCTTATCGAGAAGGTCTTCGACATCGACGGCATGGGCCTTTTGTACTACAACTCCATGGTGAACCGCGACTACAACGTGGTCATGGGCATCATCTTCCTGAGCAGCCTCATGGCGATGGTGGGCCGCCTCTTCAGCGATATCCTCTATACGCTCGTGGACCCGCGCATCAAGTTCTCGTAGTCGTCGTTGGTCTTTAATTTTTTTATTTACTATATTGAAAAACATGAGTAATGAAATTGTTTCCCCTGTTATCCAGTCTTACCTGAAGTCCCGTGGCTTTGTCAACTATGAAATGACTCCTATTGCCGGTGCCGGTTCGGGCCGTCAGTATTTCCGCATTTCCGAAGGTGCCAAGTCCTGCGTATTGCAGATTAGCTCCGAAGTCAACGAAGATTTCAGGCATTTTATCGAATATTCCAAGACGTTCAGGGACTACAATCTCCCGGTGCCCCGCGTGTTCGCAGTCGATGAAGGTGCCTGCCAGATTCTGCAAGAAGATCTGGGCAAGCGTTGCCTCCTCGACGAAGTGCTGCCGGTCGATCCTTTGCACCGCTCCGGCAACGAACGCATCATCTACCCGACGGTCATCGACGCCCTTGTCAAGTGGCAGGAGGCTAGCCAGTCCATATTCAGTTCCCATACGGAACTATGGATTAGGCGCTTCGATTTTGCTGCCCTCAAGTGGGAAACGGATTACTTTACCGAAAATTACCTGAAAGGCCTCAAGGGTATCAAGGAAATTCCGCAGAGCGTGCGCAATTGCTTCTCGCTCCTGGCCGTGGCTGTAGATGCTCAACCCAAGGTGCTGATGCACCGCGACTTCCAGAGCCAGAACATCATGGTCCGCCCGAATTCCGAAATCGCCTTTGTCGATTTCCAGGGTGCCCGCCGTGGGTCCGCTTTCTACGATATCGCGAGCCTCCTGTGGGATCCGTATGTCTCCTTGCCGGTTGAAATGATTAAGGACTTCTTTGAATATTGGCGCATGCAGAACAAGCGCGTTCAAGCCTATACCAAGGAAGACGCGTGGGACAGCTTTATCCAAGCCAGCTTGCAGCGCTTGATGCAGGCTCTCGGTGCCTACTGCTTCCTCAGCAGGGTCAAGGGTATCCAGAAGTTCGAAAAATACATCGAGCCCGGTAAAAAGCAGCTTCTCGCGTTGCTCGGCGAATTCAAGAAGATTGTGAAGGCGACCGAACCCGAAGCCATCGAATTCATGGAAAAGGCGCTCTCGTAAGCGATACGGTACACATGAGTCTCGTCCCGTGTCATGTCCGCCTCTGCCCGCAGCCGGAAACGTTTGTCCGTGCGCTCGGGCTCGCGTACGACGCCCTCGTGCATGCCGGCCATCCCTTTGACGCCCTTGCGGTGTGGGACAGCCTCAAGGAACGCATCGGCCAGGGAATCTACATGGGACAGGGCCTCCTGCTCCCTCATGCGAGAATCCTCGGGCTTCCTGAACCGCTCATGTCGTTCTCGGTTTGCCCTTCCGGCTTTACGGGAATCAAGACGAGCGGGGACGAACTCGGGCAATTCCTGTGCGTTCTGCTTTCGCCTGCGGAATCGGCCACGGCGCACACGGTGGCTATCGCCGGTGTCGCAAAAAAGCTGCTTGATGCCGATTGGAAAAAACGCGCCCTCGCCGCAACGAGCGAGGACGAACTGAAAGCGCTGTTCTAGTTTGGCGTTTCTCTAAATTACCACTGTAGACTGCCTGTCGCCGTCGCACGGAAGCCTTCGTAATCACCGAAGAACCTCGTGTATCCTGTACGGAAGCTGAGCCAGCTCCAGGGGGCTACGCTTATGGCTCCGCCGAGTTCCGTGTAGTTGAGCGTCGTCTTGCTGCTCAGGAACTTCTTGTCGGTGGCGTCTTCGGGACCGTGGATGTCGGTGATGTTTCCGCCGAAGGCGGTGTCTTTTGCGACTGTTCCCGCCGAAAGCGTCGCCTTCACGAACGAGAACGTGGAACTCAGCTCGGCATGGATTTCTTGGCTGTTCGGGCCGAGGTCGGTTCCGAGGCTTTGCGCGTAGCTGCGGTAGGTGTAGCCGCCGCCCTTGTGGTGCGTGTACACCCAGGGTTCCACGCGCGTGTATTCAACAAACCAGTCCCACATGCAGTTGACGAACTTCAGGCTGTCACGTGCGATGCCGACGGAGGCCGCCCACTTGTTGCCCCACCAGCCGTCATCGAACATGCTTGTAGGGGACTTCATGTCGTCCCACAGGAGTTCACCGTAGAATTCCCAATGCGGAATCGTCTTTACGCTCAGGTCGAACGCGAGCGAGATATTGTCCTGGTCGCCCAGCAGGTGTTCTTCGAAAAGGTACGGGATGAACGGGATGACGTACGACCACTCGAATTCGCGGCCGGAACTGTCGGCGTCTTCGTTGGGGTTAGGCACATTTTCGGTCGTTGTCCCGTATATGGCTGTTTCGGAGAGCCCGAGCGTGATATTCTTGGGGAGTGCAAAGTTGAGGCGGTGGGCATGCATGTACTTACCTGCATTCTTCTTTTCGAACAACTTTGCAGCGTACTGTGTGTAGGTTACGGGGCCGATGGCGAACTGGTACCCGAAATACGGCGTAGGGGCCGGGTCGAATATGCGGCTGCTGCTGTCTTGCCACGGGCGGTAGATGTTGGATTCGCCGCGCAAGATTACATGGTTGCGGCGTGCGGGGCCCCATTCGAGGTAGTCAAAACCGGCCATGAGCAATACCGGCTTGAGCTGGTAGTTCACGTTGGCGGCAAAGATGTCCCAGGTACGCTTGTTCTCGCTCTGCTTGTTGAACGGGATTCCTTCGATGGGTGTGTAGTAGTTAAAAGCGATGTCCCTGTTCGTGTAGTCCGTGCTAACCTTGACGCGGGCGTCGAAGCGGAAGGCGCTCGTGAATTGGCCGTCGAGGAACAGCCTGATGGACATGGAATTGTCGTAGTGCGTCGGCGCGTTCGAGAGGTTCGTTATCGCGACGGAATCGACAAGCTGTCCGCGTATGTTCAGCTCGTAGCCCTTGGCGGTGTCCGCAAAGGCAAAGTGAGTCTCCGTCGGGTCGCCTGCGTTACGGGCGAAAGAGCTTGTGGCGATAACGCACGAAAGGAGGGCGGTCGTGGCGAACTGTTTCATCATTTTTTCCCGAGAAAACGTGTGGCGAATTTGACGCCCACGGAGCCGAAGGCGGCATGGGTGAGGTGCGCGAAAATCCCGTGTACGTGCGGGTTGATATAATGCGAATTACGGACGAGCCATGGCAGGCGGCCAGGGAGCAGTGCGCTTTGGAAACGGGCGTCCATGTAGGCTATGTATCTGTCCAGGAATACCTTTTGATCTTCGTTTAGCCTAGCGTATAGCGTTGAATCGTGGACGGCCTTGGCCCATTGCAAGTTTGTACGCAGCTTTTCGGTCCAGGCGTGTCCTCCAGCCCCACCGATGGCGTTTTCGCCGTGGATGCGGTAGCGGATGACCTTGTCGCTCACGGGGGCGTACCCGCCGCGTACCGCGGCGCACAGCGTAATCCATTGATCGTGTACGGGAACACCGTCGGGAATGGGCAGTACATTTGCGAGAAGCCCCGCCTTGAACAGCGCCATGCATCCTGTAACGTTCGTAAATCCGGTAAGGAGCGCCTTTACGGAAAGGTGCTTAGGGATTTTGTCCATTTCGCGCCAGGAATTGGCAATCGTCTTTCCGTCGGCGTCAATCACCTGGGCATCGCCAAAGACGAGGTCCCTGTCGCGGATTTTCATTTCGAGGACTTCGATTTTTTGCGGGTGCCAGATATCGTCTTGGTCGGCGAGGGCAATAAGGTCGTCGTCGCCGAGTTGCGTACGGGCCAACTCCAGCGCCTTCGAGAATGCGGCCCTGTGTCCGGTGTTCTGTGGGAGTGCGTGTATCTGGAGTGGGAGTTTTTGCGCGTAGTCCTGTAGAATCTTTACGGACGAGTCTTTTGAACCGTCGTCTACGGCTACGATAAAGTCCGCCGGTCTCGTTTGAGCCAATAGCGAATCGAGCATCTGCGGGAGATACTTTTCACCATTGTAGGTCGCGAGAACAATGCAGACTTTTGCCATATCATGAATATAGCAAAAACGCCTAGCAGGAGATTTCCTTGATGTAGTCGGCTTTTAGTTTGCTGAGCAAAATGGCCGAATTTCGCCTTTCGTTAATATCTTTCCGATTATTCCATAATGGACGGATTGAACCTGGATGGGTTGCCATGAACGATAAAACGCCAAAGAATCCGAAAGTTTTGAACAAAGTAACAAGGAGCTCGTCGGCGTTATTTTTGGCGGTAGGCAACAGGGCCTCGTCCGGGTTCTTTGCGGTGGCGCACAGGTAGGGAATGCTGAACATCTTGCCGCCGGCGTGGAGCATGCGGAACGAAAAATCCACAAGGCCCATCGGAACGGACATGTTGTGGTCAAAACCTCCCGTGAGCCTTACGATGCGTTTGGAGAAGGCGGCAACGTAGGGGCAAGGAGCCGCCACAAAGCGGAGCTTGGAGTCGTCGGGAATCATCGCCACACCGGTGCGTCCGCTGCGCAGGTAGCCTGCGAGGAACTTGCCGTCCACGCCTGTCGCAAGGCGCGGGGCAAACGCGTCGACCATGGGGAACCCTTCAATGGCCTGCGCCAAGTCGTTCAGGAAGGTGCGGTCCACCCTGACGGACTTGTGTGCGAACACGATCCATTCCGCTTCGCTTTCCTGGATGCTCTTGTTGATGTCGTTACCGAAGAACCAGCCTAGGGCCGGGTCGGTGAAGGGCGGTTCGGTCGGGAATTCGGGATTCTCTTCGTGGCTCCAGACGATGACGTCGAATTGCTTCATCAGAAGCCCACGCGGAGTCCTATGCGGTGCTCGAAACCGAGCCCCTGGGCGAGGTAGGAGAACGAATAGTCCATCGAGAACAGGCTGCTAGAGTATCCGAGACCGCCACTCAGCATGCGGGCTTCGTTCGATTCGCTGGGCCTGCTGTCCGACGAGGCGAGTTCCTTGAAATCACGGACGAGGTCGAGCCAGGCGCGGGTGAAACCGGCGCGGATGGAGAAGTAGCTGCCGAGGGCGTATTCGGCACCGAGGTTCAGCGTAGACTCGGCGAACCGCGGGAAATCGCTGTCGGCGTAAAGCGTGAGGCGTCGCACGCTCTGCGGGCGGAAGTAGCCGGCAATCGAGAACGTCTGCGACATGGGGTAGTGTTCGTCTTCACCGTCGTCCACGTAGTCCCGCAAAATGCAGCCCATGTCGCGGGCTGTAAGGGCGAGGCCGAAAATCTTGCTGGGAGACTGCCAGGCGATACCCCAGTCGAACGCGAGTCCGTATGCGGTGCGGTCGCCTTCTTCTTCGGCGAGCCTGTCGCTTGCGAACTTCACGGTGGTACCGAACTGGAAATGCTTCATCGGGAAGGCGAAAGTTGCAGTAACGAGCTGGCTGAACGGCTCGTAGTCGACGCCAGTCGATTCGCCGAACTCGTCGTAACCCTCGATGGTCCCGTAGTCGAGCCAGTTATAACTTATCTGGTATAAGAAGGTATTTACATGCGCCGTGTACGAGATGGTTCCCTGGTTGTCGGAGAATTCACCTGTCTGCCAGTGCATGGATGCGATGCGGTCTGTTCCGTCGGGAAGTTTTAGTGCGGCCGGGTTCAATTGCGTAATTGACGGGTCGGTACTCGGGTTCGCTGCCGCGGACTTTTCGAGTGCGGCGTTACGGGGGCTGTCAAAGGTACGCAAGAAAGAGAATACTTCTTGGCCGGCGTCGCCATGATCAAAAAAAGCCAACGCCGTCGCAGGAACAAATAACGCGAAGGTCGCAAGGGCAGAAATTTTCCCTGTAAAACTCATAGCCCATAATTTACAAAAGAAACAACAAAAAAGTAGTGCATACCTTTACAAAATAGGCGAACTTTGATATATTTGGGTCGCTCGGGCTACTAGCTCAGTTGGTAGAGCAACGCCCTTTTAAGGCGTGGGTCGAAGGTTCGAGCCCTTCGTAGCTCAGTGAAAAACCGGTTCCGACTTGTCGGGGCCGGTTTTTGCATATTTACTATCTTTGTATTTATATGGAAACCTTGCAGGAATATCTCCAAGATTCGCTTTCGGGATCGCTGTCGGCTTTCGCGAACGCGGGGAAGGAGTCGCTCCATCTGTGTGGTGCGACGATTCCCATGGCGTCGATGATGGTGGCGGGACGTTTCTACGACACTCCCGAAGATATTCTTGTTGTGGCGAAGGACTACAAGAGCGCCGAGACGTGGATTGAGAACCTCCAGGGGCTCGTGGGCGAGGACCGCGTTCTGTTTTACCCCTCCATCGGCCTCAAGCCTTACGAACAGAAGGTGCCTTTCGAGGGAGTCCTTGAAGAACGCCTCAAGTTTTTCGAGAAAGTCGGCGATAGCACCGATGTACGCGTAGTCGTGTGCCCGCTCGATGCCCTGCTGATGAAACTCCCTGCCCCCGGGACCGTGCAAAAACAGTTCCGGACGGTCAAGGTGGGCGATGTCTTTGACCCGGCGACGCTTCGACCGTGGCTCTTGGACCATGGTTTTAACGAACAGCCCATGGTGAGCGGCGTGGGGGAATTCTCCATCCGCGGCTGTATCGTTGATATCAACTGCTTCCTTTATCCGCACCCGATACGTATCGAGTTCTATGGCGACGAGGTGGAATCCATCCGCACCTTCGACATCTTTACGCAGCGTTCCATCGAACGGATGGACCGCGTAAAGCTTTACCCCATGGGTGAATTCACGCTGCCGGGCGAAGAGGCGGCCAAGTTCGGGGGCGATTTGTCGGGGCTCTGGTGGAAACGCCCCGATTACGAGAATCTCGGGTCAAGCCTGCTAGACTACCTGCCGAAATGTTCACTTGTTTTTGAGGGGCTTTCGACACTTTCCGAGACCGCGTCCAAGCTTTATCGCGCCTACGAGTCCGTGTATGCCGAAATATCCGGTGCGAATACCGGCATGGCAGACCCGTCCAGAATCTGGTGGAAGTTCGGCGAACTTGCATCGCGCTTCCCGGGACGCGCGAGCCTCGACATGACAGGCGCGAGCGCTGAATCGAGCAGTTGGATTAACGTGAATCTCCGTCCGCAGGACTTTTCGAGCACGGGAACGGACGCTGTAGCGAAGCAAATCGAGGATTTTGCGGCCCAGGGTGGCCGCGTGTACGTGGTGGCTCCGACTCCGGGTGCGCTGGCGCGACTCCGTCACGTTTTCGAGTACCTGCCCGTAGAAGATTATTTTGTCGGCAACCTTACCGAGGGCTTCTGGCTCGAGGACGAGGGAATCGCCTTCCTTACCGAGACGCGCATATTCAACAGGCATGCCAACAAGCATCGTAAGCGCCAGATAGCGGGCTCGGTCGCGAGCGCCCTCATGGTGGAATCGCTTTCGCGCGGGGACTACGTGGCCCACGAGGATCACGGCGTCGGGCGCTACTTGGGACTTGTGCGCGTGAACGTGAACGGCGGTTGGGTGGACTGCGCCCTCCTGGAATATGCGGGTGGCGACCGCCTCAAGTTCCCCGTATCCGACCTGCAGAAGATTGACCGCCTGAATCCTTCCGAAGACAAGATTCCGACGCTCGACAAGCTCGGCGGCAAGAATTGGGAGAACCTCAAGAAGCGCGTCAAGAAGAAGGTGGTGCAGATTGCGCGGGAACTCGTGGAACTGTACGCCAAGCGCGAGTTGGTGGAAGGCTTTGGCTTCCCGCCCAATCCCAAGATGCAAAAGGAATTCGACGACGCGTTTGAATACGAGCCGACTCCCGACCAGGTGAAGGCCACCGCCGATATCATGCGTGACATGGAAGCCCGCAGGCCCATGGACCGTCTCGTCTGTGGCGATGTCGGGTTCGGCAAAACAGAAGTCGCCATGCGTGCCGCCTTCAAGTGCGTGAGCGCCAAAAAGCAGGTGGCCATCTTGGTGCCCACGACGATTTTGGCCGCCCAGCATTACGAGAACTTCAAGGAGCGCTTTGCCGCTTTCCCTGTGAATATCGCACTCGTGAACCGCTACAAGAGTCCCAAGGAAAAGAAGGAAATCTTCAAGCAGGTGAGCGAGGGGAAGGTCGATATCGTTGTCGGAACGCATGCCCTGTTGAGCGAAAAGAACCAGTTCAAGGACTTGGGGCTCCTCATCATTGACGAAGAACAGAAATTCGGCGTGAAACAGAAGGAGAAACTCCGCGAATTCAGGCTTGCGGTCGATACCATCAGCATGAGCGCGACTCCCATCCCGCGTTCGCTACAGCTGAGCATGACCGGCGTGCGCGACATCTCGCTCATCAATACGCCGCCCATGAACCGCCTACCCGTGGAAACCAAGCTCCTCAAGCGCGACGACGTGATTCTTGCCGCCGCGGTGGAAGACGAACTGGCGCGCGGTGGCCAGGTCTTTATCGTGAACGACCGCGTCCAGAGCATCAACATGCTTGCCGAAGACGTTGAACACTGGGTTCCGAACGCCCGCGTGGCCGTGGCACACGGCCAGATGGAAGACCGCGAACTTGAGCGCGTGATGAACGCGTTCCTCGCGAAGGATTTCGACGTTCTGGTGAGCACGAGCATCATCGAGTCGGGCCTCGACGTTCCTAACGCGAATACGATTATCATCATGAACGCGCACCACTTCGGCATCAGCCAGCTTTACCAGATGCGCGGTCGCGTGGGCCGCAGTGACGTGCTCGCGAAGGCATTCCTCGTGATTCCCCCGCACAGCGAGATTTCGGCGGAATCCATGCGCCGCCTCAAGGCGCTCGAGCAGTACACGGACCTCGGTAGCGGTTATCAACTCGCCATGCGCGACCTCGATATCCGAGGCGCGGGGAACCTGTTGGGTGAAGAACAGCACGGCTTTATCGCCGAGGTCGGCTTCGAAACATACATCCGGATGGTGCGCGAGGCCGTGGAGCAGCTGCGCGGAGCGCCTACAGACAAGCCGGTTCAGCCCCGCGTGGAGCTCGGCGTGGACGCCTACCTGCCCGAAGATTACATCCAGGATGGCCTGACGCGTATTTCGCTTTACCAGCGCATCGCGCGAATCGCCTCCACGGCCGAGGTGGAAAGCATCTTGCAGGAACTGGAAGACCGTTTTGGACCGGTACCGACCCCCGCGAAGATGCTCATGAAAGTCTCCGAAATCGGTCTTTTGGCGGGTCGCATGCGTGTGCAGGGCCTGCAGCAGCGCAAGGGCCTCTTGGCGGTGACGTTCGCCGAATACCCGCCCCCAGACCCGAGGGAACTGCTTTCGCTTTGCCCCGCGTCGCCGTACCCGATGCGTCTTTTGAACGTGACCCCGGTCCAGGCGGTCATCGAACTCTCGACGGCAGACCCCGAACAGGTCGCCGAAAGGACTCTTGAGTGTTTCCGGACGTTCTCCAAGTAATCTGTTTTTGCTATTTTATAGCCGGAAGTTTCTAATAAAGGAAGTACAAGATGAAATCAAAATTTATCGTTCTCGGTGCATGTACGCTTGCCTTGATTGCCTGCAATACCCAACAGTCCAAGCAGGCGGCCGCCATCGGCGCAAATTCTACGGACGACCAGAAGTTCGCCTATATGCTCGGTACGCAGTTTGGCTCCCAGAGTTTCCGCCAGATGCCTGTCCAGATAGGCGAACACATTGACCAGGATATCGCCATTCAGGCTCTCTACGATAATATCAAGGCTTCCAAGGATTCTACTTTCAAACTCCAGATTCCGGAAGATTCCCTGAGCGGGATTGCCGGCCGTTACAACATGAAGGCCCGTGCCCGTCTCTCCAGGGCCCAGCCGGATAGTGCTGCTGCTGCCGCCATGATCGGTGACCAGGCCAAGTATCGTGCCTATGTCGATTCCGCCATCAGGTCTTTCCCGATAGAGCCGGAAAAGGTTCCCACGAACGCTCCTGTCACCTTGGGCGAAAATCCGACCGACAACCAGAAATTCTCCTATGTTATCGGCGTCCAGTTTGCCAACCAGCTTATTGGCATCGGTTCGCAGTTCCAGACCGAATTCGATCCTGACTACTTTGTCCTCGGTATCAAGGATGCTGCCGCCAAGGTGCGTGACTCCGCTTTCGTGATGCCGCTGCCCGATGATTCCCTCAAGGCTGTGGGCGAACGCTACAACGAGAAGATGAAGGTCCTTCGTGAAGAAGCCATGAAGAAGGCCCAGGAAGAAGAAGCGAAGCTCAAGGAAGCTGTCGCTGGCCTCCGTGGCGATACTCTCCCGAACGGATTGCCCGTGAAGATGAACTTCAAGGTGAAGGTGACCGGTATTTCTACGAAGGACGAAAATCTCGAAGCTTATGCCGGCAAGCCGCTCCTCATCTCTTACTTCTCTGCCACTTGCGGCCACTGCGCCCATGCTGCACCGCAGGTCGTGGAAATTGCGAAGGAATTTGTTCCGAAGGGCCTTACTGCCGTTACCGTGTTCAGCGGTGGCAACAACAAGTCCGGTATCCGCAAGTTCACCGACAACGCCGGTTACGACGACAACGAGAAGGTCGTGTGGGATGAAGCTCGCCAGTTCGGCGAACTCTACAGCGACGGTTACGTCCCGAAGATTTACCTCGTGAATCCGGACGGCACCTACAAGCAGTATGCCGCCTTCGAGAAGGAAAAGGAAGACCTCAAGAAGGAAATCGCTGAACTCCTCGACGGCAAGAACGTGGAATGGAAGGTTGAACCGCCGGCTCCGGCACAGGTTGACACGCTCAAGCCTGCCGCTGCCGCTCCGGCACCTGCACCGGCTCCTGCTCCTGCAACGAAGTAATTTTCGGATTGTCATCTATAATTTCACAATATGATGTAGTCGTCATCGGTGGCGGTCATGCCGGCATCGAGGCGACGCACGCCGCCTGGAAACTCGGCGTAAAGACGGCCATGCTCACGATGGATATCAATGCCATCGGGCGTATGAGCTGTAACCCGGCCGTAGGCGGGGTAGCTAAGGGCCAGATTGTGCGTGACATCGACGCGCTCGGTGGCCTGATGGGGCTCTTGACCGACAAGGCGGGTATCCAGTTCCGCATGCTCAACATGAGCAAGGGACCCGCCGTGTGGGGGCCGCGTGCCCAGTGCGACATGAAGTATTACAGCGAGGTAGCGCGTGACGTCGTCACGAATCTTCCCGGACTCTCTGTAATCCAGGGGGAACTTGCCGCGTTCGAACGCATGGCGGACGGACGCCTGGAACTTACGCTCCTGAACGGCGAACGCTATGTGACACGCTCTCTCGTGATTACAAGCGGCACCTTCCTTGCCTCCAAGATGTTCACCGGACTTGAAACGAGTATCGGTGGGCGAGTGGGCGAGCCGAGTGCCGACAAGCTTTCGGAAAGCCTCGCGAAGCATGGAATCGCCTTGCGCCGCCTCAAGACGGGGACGCCCAGCAGGCTCGATCCCGATTCCATCGACTTCGGCGAATGCGAGGTGCAGCGTGGCGACGAGATTGCTTGGCCCATGAGCGACCGCCATCTGGCAGAAACCGTCCTTGGCCGGGGTGCCGACTTTTTCTGGGGAGACCCGACGAACGGGTTCGTCCGCAACGATTGCGTGTGCTGGATTACGCGTACGAACATCAAGACGCACGAGATACTGCGGAGCGGATTCAAGGATAGTCCCATGTTCAGCGGTCGCATCCACGGCAAGGGACCGCGCTACTGTCCGAGCATCGAGGACAAGATCAACCGCTTTGGCGACCGCGACGGCCATCAGCTTTTCCTGGAACCGGAACAGGCGGACATCGGCCGCGTGTACATCAACGGGTTCAGCTCGAGCCTACCTGCCGACATCCAGCTCGCCGCCATCCACACGATTCCGGGGCTTACCCGCGCCCGAGTGCTGCAGATAGGCTACGCGGTGGAGTACGATTCGGTTGACGCCACACAGCTCTACCCGACGTTCGAATGCAAGAAGGTCCCGGGACTCTATTTCGCGGGCCAGGTGTGCGGTACGAGCGGCTACGAGGAAGCTGCCGGACAGGGACTCCTTGCTGGCATCAACGCGGCTCTCAAAATAAAGGGGGAAGGCCCCTTTATTTTAGGTCGTTCCGACAGTTACCTGGGGGTAATGGCGGACGACCTTTCGAACATCCTGCTCGACGAGCCTTACAGGATGTTCACGAGCCGCGCCGAATACAGACTGTTCCTGCGCAGCGACAACGCCGAAATGCGCCTCAAGGAACGTGCGCATGACATTGGCATGATTTCGGACAGCGACTATGATGACTGGATGCGCCGCCGCGCCTTGATGGATTCCGCCCGCACCCGCATGGTGGAGGAATCCGCCACGCCAGAACAGGCGAACGAGATTCTCGCTCCGGGGGGGCAGGCGCTTGCGACCGAACGCACCCGCTGGATGAACGTGTTCCGCCGCCCTGGCATCGATCCCGAGGCGTTCTTCAAGGTGGCCCTGCCCGATATGCAGCTCACCCGTCGCGACCAGTGGTACATGTACGCTCAGGAACTCTATGCCGGATTCTTCGACCGCCAGGAACGGGAAATTGTGGAGCAGAAGAAGATGGAGTCCGTGCGCCTGCCCGAAGACTTCGACTATATGCAGGTGACCGCCATCAGTATCGAGAGCCGCCAGCGCCTCAATGCCCACAAGCCCCTTACGCTTGGCCAGGCGAGCCGCATACCGGGCGTTCGCCCCGCCGATATCACAGTCCTTGCGCATTGGCTGGAGAATAGAACCGGGCCGACTTGATATTTTTGCCAAAAATTACTATCTTTGGGCGCGTCTATTAATCATTTTCCAAGAGGTATATTATGGCAGAAGAAACAGAAGTCAAAACCACAGAAGAAGTCAAGCCTCAGGAACCGAAATCTACAGAAAAATCCCAAGAAAAGAAGGCCCCGGCCAAGAAAAAGCGTCCGTTGAACGCCAAGCGCAAGGGTAGCGCCCCTGCAGCCAAGAAGCCGGCCGTCTTCAGTGATTCCCTGGAAGAACGTTTCCCCGCACTCGCCGCAAAACTCAAGAAGTCTATTGAGGACGGCATCAAGCAGAAGATCAAGGAAGCCCAGAACGACCCGAAGGTCAAGGCCGCTTCCAAGAAATTCGCTGCTGAAAAGTAAAGCTGCTTATACTTCTGAATTTGAAAACGTCCCACGTGAGTGGGGCGTTTTCTGTTGTAAATTTCTAGATTTGTGCCTATGATTAGCATTACCAAGCTTTTGATGGATTCCCCGAATTACGGCGACCAACTGCGTTACGAACCTAAGGCGCATGAATGCAAGAATGGCGTGGCGCCGGGCCGTGGCCCCGTGGTGGTGTGGAACTGCACCAAGACTTGCAATTTGAGTTGCGTACACTGCTATGCCCGCTCCGAGGCTATCAAGTACCAGAACGAATTGACCCACGAAGAAGGAGTCGCCCTCATTGACCAGTTGGCCGATTTCAAGGTGCCGGTAATCCTTTTCAGCGGTGGCGAGCCTCTGCTTCGTCCCGATTTTTTTGAACTTGCTAACTATGCGGCCTCCAAGGGCATCCGCCCGACCATCAGCACGAACGGAACTTGCATTACGCCTGACGTGGCCCAGAAACTCAAGGACATGGGCGTAGGCTACGTGGGCATCAGCCTGGATGGCTGCGAGGCGACACACGACAAGTTCCGCGGCAAGGAGGGCGCCTACAGGCTTGCTCTCCGCGGCATCCGCAACTGCGTGGCGACCGGCCAGAAGGTGGGACTCCGCTTTACGATTACGCGCTATAACGTGCAGGACCTGAACGCGATTTTCGACTTGCTCGAAATCGAGAATATTGACCGCGTGTGCTTCTATCACTTGGTCTATAGCGGTCGCGGTTCCGCGATGGTCGAGAACGACCTGAACCATGAAGAAAGCCGCAAGGCGATGGACCTGATTATCGACCGCACGCTTGACTTCAAGAAGCGCGGCATCGACAAGGAAATCCTGACCGTCGACAACCATGCCGACGCCGTCTACCTGTATTTGCGTATGAAGCGCGAAGACCCTGCCCGTGCCGAGAAGGTGCTGGAACTTATCCAGCGTAACGGCGGTAACCGCAGCGGCATGGCGTTCGGCAACATCGACAGCATCGGGAACGTTCACCCCGACCAGTTCACGCAGTACATCACGCTCGGCAACGTGCGCGAGCGCAATTTTGGCGAAATCTGGAGCGATGAAAGCAACCCGATTATGGCTGGCCTCAAGAACCGCAAGCCGATTTTGAAGGGACGCTGCCCCAAGTGTGCCTACCTGAACCTGTGCAACGGCAACTTCCGTACCCGCGCCGAAGCCGTGACCGGCGACTTCTGGGAACAGGATCCGGCCTGCTATCTGACCGACGAGGAGATTAATGGATAATTGATAATGGATGATGGATGATGTGAAATTATCAATCATCAATTATCAATCAGTTTTTCACTTCTCACTTCACATTGAATATGACTGCGCTTGAACAGAAACTTCTCGCCATCATCCAGGACGCTTTTCCGCTGGAAGAGCGCCCGTACAAGGTGCTTGCGGAGCAGCTCGATTCAGATGAACAGTCCGTTTTCGAGGCGGTCGAGAGCCTGCGCAACTCGGGTGTCATCCGCCGTATCGGTGGCGTGTACGATTCCAAGAAGTTGGGCTTTATTTCGCGACTCTGTGCGGGCAAGGTTTCCGACATAGACAAGTTCGCCGCCGCGGTCAACGAAATCCCGTCCATCACGCACAATTATGTCCGTTCCCACGAATATAACGTCTGGTTCACGGTCATCGCCGAGTCCGAAGATGAAATCCGCAAGATTGTAAACGGGCTTTGTGCTAGCACGGACCTTCACGACGTGCATGTCCTCTCCGCAACAAAGAAATTCAAGATAAACACGGTAATGGGGAAGGTGTTAGACGAGAGACGAGTCATCCTGAGCGACCCCTGCAAGGGGGAGTCGAAGGATCCAGGCCCGAGATTTACACAAACCTGCGTCTTGTCCCTTTCCGACCGCGCCCGCATCAGCATCGCCTGTACCGACATCCCGCATACGCTCACTCCCTTCAAGGACTGGGGCGTATCTACCGAAGAACTCCGCGACGACCTCGCCCAAAAAAGAATGCGCCGCTTTGGGGCAATCCTCCGGCACCAGGAGGCGGGCTTTGCTTACAATGCGATGGTCTGCTTTGGTTTAGACGAGAGACGAAAAGCCTGCCCTGAGCCTACCGAAGGGACGAGAGACGAGAGAGGAATTGTTCTCGCGCAAAATCCTCACGTGTCCCATTGCTACGAGCGCCCTGCCTTCGAAGGCTTCCCGTACACGCTCTACGCGATGATGCATGCGCAGTCCGCCGAGGAACTCGACCAGTATATAAAAGATGCCGCAGCTTCTATCGGCAATCCCGATTACGCTGTCCTCAATTCCGTGCGTGAACTCAAGAAGACGAGTTTCCGCTTTTTCGCCTGAGAGAGTCTAGGGTAAAGCTTCCAGATAGATTCCCAGGCGGTGTCCCGTCTCGAATCCGAACAAGGTGCCCTTGTGGATTTCGTAGTTCAGCCCGATGCCGAAGGGGAGCCCCAGAATGTTGAAATGCCGCGAGGCGTCAAAGGCCATTTTCATGCCGCGGTAGGCGTCCTTCATTTTGCTGTAGGGCTTTGCGAGATTTTTGTTTTCGGATTCCTCGAATCGCGCCTGGTACAGGAACGTTTCCGAGATTTTCCATCCTGAACGGCGTTCTTCGTTCCAGCCGAGTGTCCATATGAACGAGGCCTTGAAGCCAATCTCGTCGCCCGGCTTGTAATGGTTATCCTCGATGAACGAGTTGTACCGCAATGATGTTCCAACCGTCAGGTCGCGCGAAAAATGCAAAAGGGCGAACGGCTCCATGTTCATGCGGTGGAACCTGTTCTGCTGCGACCCTTCGCCAGGTGGTACGCGCCAGTTGAAATTCAACCCGAAGTTTGGCAAGAAAAAGAACTTTGCGCCAACGTAGGTCTCGTTGAAACCGTTTACGTGCAGGTTGCAGTAGTTGTGGATGTATCCTTCGGTAGAGTACTCGTAGCTGTAGCTCATGAACCTGAACGATGCGTCGGCATAGACGCTGAATGCCTTGAAGGGGGAGTATTCCGCCGAAACCGCCATGTCGGTGCTGTACACATCGTCGTCGAGCTCCTCGAAGCCGGCTACCGCAAAGCGCGTGGCCGGGGCTTCCACCGGGCGTACGATTTCGGCCGCCCATACGGCGATGGGACTCAGGGCAATCAGTATCCAGGAAGCTCTTGACATGACATTTCAAATATATGAAAATCCTGGCGCATTTTATTTCTTTTTTATTATATTCAGATTAACGTATATGCGAATTTGTTCGGTAATCCTTCTCGTTTCCCTAATGACGGCGCTCTTGCTGGGCGGTTGTTTCTGGGCGACTCCCGAAGATAATCCGGACTACCTGATGATGGATGATACACGGTATCCGTATGCAGGGCTCCCGCGCGTTGTTATCGAGACGGAAAATTTCAGGGAATTGCGCGACCGCGAAACCGAATTCCCAGCTTTTTTCCAGATATACGGTGATACGGTGCCCGAGACGGAAGTTCTCGAGCTTACAGTGCGTGGGCGTGGCAATTCCAGCTTCAAGATGCCCAAGTACGGCATGAAACTTGAATTTAAGGACAAAGTAAGCCTGTTCGGCATGCCCAAGAATCGTGATTGGGCGCTTATCGCCAATTTCGGCGACAAGACGCACTTGCGAAACTACATGATGACGCGGATTTCGGAATGGCTTGGCGCAAAATACACTCCCCGCATGCAATTCGTGGAGCTGTACCTGAACCGCAAGTACATGGGGCTCTACCTTCTTTCGGAAACGGTCAAGGTGGCCAAGAACCGCGTGAATATCGCGGAAAACGATTCGTCGTTCCTGTTCGAGCGCGAAGGTGAAAAGAAGTTGGACCCGCCCTTCGTTACGTCGAACATGGGCAATTCGTTCCACATAAAGTCACCGAAGAACCCTCCAGAATCGTCTAAGAAGATGCTCCTTGATCACCTGAACGACTTTGAGGACTTCTTGGACTCTGCAAAAAGGAAGAAAGACAATCACATGGAAGAATGGATTGACATAGACGACTTTTTGCCTTATTACTGGATCCAAGAATATTCGAAAAACGAGGATGGCAATTTTTCGCGTAGCATCTTCATGACTTGGGAAAAGGGGGGAGTCATCCATTTTGGCCCGCTTTGGGATTTTGACTTGTCCTTCGGTAACGAGTCGTACGAGCAGAACCAGCCTGCGGAGGACTGGTACATCCGTAATTACCGCTGGTTTAGGCTTATTTTCAATGATACCGTAATCCGTGAGCGTGCCGCGCAATACTGGAAAGAAAACCGGCACCTGTTCAAGGCCCTTATAGACAGCATCCCCGTATACGAGAAAATCATTTCTCGGGCGGTTGACAACGAGTACAGGCGTTGGCCCGTGCTGCAGAACAAGGAAAATTGGGCGCTCAAGGACCCGTACTATACCTATGACGAAGCGGTAGATTCCATGAAAACGTGGATGGAACGGCGGTATAATTGGATTGACGAACGTTATTAATAATTATAGATTTGTTATAAAGGAGGGCTATATGCGCAAAATCTATTGTTTGGTTATTGCGGCAATTTTGGGTGCCGGCTGTACAGATTCCTCGGATGGAAGCAGCAGTTCTATTACTGAGGTGGGTGATGCTCCCACGGATAGTTCTGTGGTTGATCTTTCTTCGAATAGTCTTTCTTCGAATAGTCTTTCTTCTTCAACCGAGTCTTCGGCAAGTATTTCTTCTTCATCGGTGCAGGAATCGTCGTCTTCTTACAGAAGGTGGATTACGAATCATCTTCTAGATGAATTGATAGACTTCGATGTCCCTGTTTGTAGACAATTTTCATGGGCTGCGTATGCTCACGATACGGTTGTTGTCGGGTGCAATAATGATATTCCGGAGGAATCTCGATATTGGTTCCCGGTAGATGACAATGCTGACGGAGGAAAATCCAAAGTGATTTTCCATGACGGCATGGAATACACAAAAGAAAACTATGTATCGATTATTGAAACCTGTGAGGGTTTCTGTGCAGACTTTGTTCTGAATCAGGATACTTTGCCATATAAACCCTATGTCGGTGCGGCGTTCTATGTCGCTGGAACCGATGCTGATGGGCAACCTATTCTTGCTGATGTTTCTAGGGCAGGTGGGATTTGTATTACGTACACGAGTACGGCCTCAGCGGTCCTTGAACTTGGTTTCAATGATGAAATTGATGAAGCTATCGGTTACGATTACCCGTATGTTTACCTTCCGAAGAGAGAAACTGCTCAAGAAGTTTGCACTTCGTGGGCAGGCTTCAAACAGGCCGGTTGGGGCAAGGCCAAGGTCACGGGTGACGATGCGTCTTTAAATCTTTCGACAATCCGGTTCAAGATTCAACAGGCGGATAGTACGACTGGCTCGTTTAACGTAATTGCCGTCAGTGGCATCCCCTGTTGTGCCGACCCGCCACATTGATTTTTTCTATCTTTGAGCCATGCGCAAGATTTACATGGCCGGCATGAGCCACAAGGTGGCCGAAATTGCAATCCGCGAGAAGTTCTACATCCCGATGGATGTGAAGACGGATGCGCTCGGCCATTCGCCGTTTGACGAACTCCTGATTCTGGCGACATGCAATCGCACCGAGGTCTACGTGGCCTCCGACCGCGAAATCGGCGAGGCGGAACTCGTGCGTTACGTATGTGGGCTGGCCCATCAGGAGTATGACGATTTCGCGAAGTTCTTCTATTTCAAGTCGGGCGAAGACGTGGTTCACCATGTGATGAACGTTTGCGCCGGGCTCGATTCCGTGGCGGTGGGCGAGGATCAGATTCTGCACCAGATGGGGCGCGCTTACGAGACGGCGCACCAGCTGCACGCTACGGGCAACAGCCTCAACAAGCTGTTCCAGGGGGCGATACACACCACCAAGCGCATCAAGACGGAAACGAACCTGAGCAAGCTCAGCTGCAATATCCCGTTCTTGGCGATGAAGCAGGTGCAGAAGACGTTCGACGACCTGGAAAACCGCACGGTCTATATCGTGGGCTTGGGCGAGATGGGCTCGCTGATGCTCAAGTACGTGCAGGAGAATACGACGAAGATTTTTGCGAGCAGCAGGACGTTCGCCAATGCCGAAAAGTATGCGGACGTGCTTACTCCCGTTCGGCTGGAAGACCGCTACAAGGTGCTTGGCAAGTGCGACGTGGTCATCCTGTGCAGCATCTGCCAGGAACCGCTTATTACTAAGGATGAATTTGAAAAGGCCGGGGGCAGGGCTCGCCTTGTGATTGACCTCGGCAGCCCGCGCAATGCGGAATCGAGTATCGGGGAATTGCCCGGCGTGCAGTACGTTTGCGTCGATGACCTTGAAAAGATTGTCTCGGAAAACCGCCGCCTGCGCATGGTAGAACTCGAGGCTGCGCAGAAAATCTTGAAGGAAGGCATCAACGAGTTTTTGCAGTGGTACGGCATGGACGATATCGCGAAGGATATCCGCGTGATTGCCGACAGGATGGTCGCGACGGCGAACGAGGAATCCGAAAAGCTTTTGCGTTCGATGCCCGGCTTGCCCGAAGCGGACCGTGAGCGCATTGCCATGATGTACGAGCGGTTCGCCAAAAAGATGGCAAACGATTACCTGTACAAGGTGAAGGCGGAAAATCCGCCCGAAGACGTGAAAGTTTTCCTCAAGTGTCTGGAGGGTGGCCATGTCTAGCGTGCTCCGGATTGCGACTCGCAAGAGCGCCCTTGCCGTGGCGCAAACGAAGTTGGTCGCCGACGCCCTCGTGTCGGCTAATCCGGGCCTTGCCTACGAGCTCGTCACCATGACGACCGAGGGCGACCGAAGGCTCGACAAGTCCCTGGCGAGCTTCGGCGGCAAGGGCGTGTTCATCAAGGAACTCGAAGTCGCGCTGCTTGAAGGCCGCGCCGATATCGCGGTTCATAGCCTCAAGGACATGCCGGCCGAAGTCTTGCCGGAATTCAAACTTGCCGCGGTCATGCGCCGCGAAGACCCGCGCGATGCGTTTATTGCCCGCGGAGGAGCATCTGGCATCAAGTTCATGGATTTGCCCACCGGTGCCCGTGTTGGCACCGGAAGCATCCGCCGTGTGGTGCAACTTAAGGCTTTGCGGCCCGACATCGAGTACGTGCCAATCCGCGGAAACATCCAGACGCGCCTCTCCAAGCTCGAGGAACTCGATGGCGTTGTGTTGGCGGCTGCCGGCCTCAAGCGCATGGGTCTTGCCGACCAAGTGACGGAATATTTCGATACGGACAAGGTTTTGCCCGCCTCCGGCCAGGGCATCCTGGCGATTGAGACGCTGGCTGATAATGCGCAGGTCGCGAAACGTCATCCTGAGGAACGTAGCGACGAAGGATCCAGTCCCGCTGAAATCCTCTCTCGTGTAAACGACGCCCTGACATACTCCATCGCCGTGGCCGAAATGGCCTTCTTGAAGGCTCTCAATGCGGGCTGCCAGTTCCCGGTGGCGAGCTTTGCGGAATTTGCGAATGATTCGCAAATTCAAAATAGCCCACAAACTCTGAAAATCCGCGGAATCTACTGGGACGAAGGAAGCCAGCGCTTGTTGCGTGCGGAGTATGCGTGCCCGGTTGCGACAGTCGAAGCGGCGCGCGAAGTGGGTATTGCACTCGCGGGCAAGATTCGCGAACAGCTATAATGAAGGTGTACGGATGAGCGGTTTCGGAAAAGTCTATTTGATTGGTGCGGGTCCTGGCGACCCGGGGCTTTTGACGCTCCGCGGCAAGGAAATCCTTGAGAAGGCCGACGTGGTTGTATATGACCGCCTCGTTTCTCCCGCGATTCTCGGATTCTGCAACCCGAAAGCCAAGATGGTGGATGTGGGCAAGATGCCGACGCACCACAAGGTCAAACAGTCCGAAATCAACAAGTTGTTGGTGCAGTTTGCCGGAGAATTTCCCGGTGGCGTGATCGCTCGTCTCAAGGGCGGCGACCCGTTCGTGTTCGGGCGCGGTGGCGAAGAGGCCTTGGAACTTGTCGCCGCGGGCGTGCAGTTCGAGGTCGTTCCGGGCATTACCTCTGCTATCTCGGTGCCGGCTTATGCGGGCATCCCTGTAAGCCATCGCGGCATCGCAACGAGCTTCCATATCATCACGGGTCACGAGAAGTTAGACGAGAGAACGCTCGCAAGCTCGCTACAGACGAGAGACGAGAGAGATGTCAATCTCTCCCTGGATTTCGAGACGCTCGCCAAGTGCCCTGGCACGCTCATCTTCTTGATGGGTATCGCCAACATGGACTTTATCGCCAAGCGCCTTATGGAATGCGGCAAGGACCCGAAAACGCCGCTCGCCTTTATCGAGAAGGGGACGACTCCGTACCAGCGCACTGTAACGGCGACGCTTGAAACGGCAGGGGAGACCATCATCCGCGAAAACGTAACTGCTCCCGCGATTACGATCATGGGTGGAGTCGTGGAACTCGGCAAGTCTCTCGCCTGGAAAAAGAATCTACCGCTTTCGGGCAAGCGCCTCGTGGTGACGCGTGCTGCCAAGCAGGCCAGCGGTATTACGGCCCGTCTCACGGCCCTCGGTGCCGAAGTCATCGAAACCCCGATGATAGAAACGAAAACGCTTGATTGCCCTCTGATTGTTTGTCATCCTGAGTCGAAGACGAAGGATCCAGACCAGAATTGTTTTGCCGACTTCAATTCCCTCGCGAACTTCGATATCCTCGCTTTTACGAGTACGAATGGCGTGGAAAGCTTTTTCAAACAGCTGTTCGCTGCCGGCTTTGACGTGCGCGTGCTTGCCGGCAAGAAGATTGCAAGTGTGGGGAAGATTACCGAAAAGAAGTTGCTGGAATACGGCATCCGCTGCGATTACGTGCCCGAAGACCATACCGGTGAAGGCCTCGGGAAGCTGCTGGCCACGCTCCCTGTGGACCATTCCCGCATTCTCCTCCTGCAGGGCAACCTCGCCGACGACACATTGCTCAAGCTGCTTCCGAAGGCTACCCGCTGGGTGGTCTACGAGACGCTTCCCGTGGCAGAACTTCCCGAATGGAAGCGCGAAGCTGTTGCCGTCGCCGATGCCGTCGTATTCGCCAGCACCAGCGCCGTAGAGAACTACGTTAAACTCATGCCTCAAAGCACCGAAGGTGCGACCCCATACCCCGTACCTCACACCTCGTTCTGTATCGGTCGCATGACGGAATCCACAGCCCGCACGCATGGCTTTGAAACCGTCACTTCCGATGAAACCACCATGGATTCCCTCGTCAAGAAAATCGCGGAATACTACGCAGGGGAGGGCGCATAATGAAAGCTATCCTGATTATCGCGCACCACTGCATTCTTCCCGGAGCCTACAAGGGTTTCGAAGAAATTTTGGACAAGTTGCACCATGACTTGCCTGGTACGCGTGTGGCGAGTACGAGTCTATTGGACTTGGAAAACGATTTGCGCACGCTCTTGCGTGAGGATGTGGAGTCGGTAACGCTTCTGCCATACCTGCTTTTGAACGGCCAGCATTCAAAGAACGATGTGCCGCGCGTGGTGGCGAAGTTGCAGGAAGAATTTCCGCAGATTCCTATCACGCTTTTGCCATGCCTCGGCGATTGGAAGGAATTTGCCGACATGGTTGTGGCCGGAATTCGAAATGCCCAAATAGACGAGAGAACGCCCGCTGACGCGGGCTACAGACGAAAGACGAAAGAAAAGGAGTCTAGTCAGAATAATCTCTCGTCTCTCGTCTCTCGTCTCTCGTCTAATTCGTCCCTCTTCTCCGTCGAAGTCAATCTCGAGGGCAAGAACGTTCTCGTGGTGGGCGGTGGCCGCATTGCGCTGCGCAAGGTCAAGACGCTTCTGCCGACGGGGGCCCGCATCACCGTGGTTGCTCCGCAGTTCGACCCCGAATTTTCTCTCGTCTCTCGTCCCTTCGGCAGGCTCAGGGCAGGCTTTTCGTCTCTCGTCTTAATCAGCCGTCCTTACGAGCCGCTCGACCTCCGCGGTATCTTCATGGTCTTCATCTGCACCGACCAGCCGGCCGTAAACGCACAGGTTTCCAACGATGCCCGTGCCCGCCGTATCCTGGTCAATAATGCCTGTGACTACCTTGACGGCGATTTTATCGTGCCTGCCCGCATGGATTTCGGCGAAAACATCGCCGTGACCGTCTCTACGCAGGGCCGCGCCCCCTCGCTTGCCAAGAAACTCAAGCAAAAAATCCAGACCGAATGGGCCGAAGGTCTTGAAAAGGTCGAACGGGATTTTTTAAATTCATAGCATTATGATTATCCGTCCACGTCGCCTCCGCAAGAATGAAACGCTCCGCAACATGGTTGCGGAGACTGCCGTCAACCCCGATTCGCTCGTCTACCCGATGTTCGTGGTGGAAGGGGAGGGAATCAAGGAACCCATCCCGTCGATGCCCGGCCAGTTCCGGTTCTCGATCGACGAACTTCTCCGTGAACTCGAAGTTTGCGTGCTCGCGGGAATCAAGTCCATCATGCTGTTCGGTATTCCGCACCACAAGGACGAGACTGCGACATGCGCCTACGATGACGAAGGCGTGGTACAGCGTGCGGTGCGTTCCGTGAAGGCGCATTTCGCGAAGCTGAACGTAATTACCGACGTGTGCCTGTGCGAATACATGAGCCATGGCCACTGCGGCATCGTTAAGGACGGTGAGGTGGACAACGACGCGACTCTCGAACTCCTTGCAAAGACGGCTCTTTCGCATGCCCAGGCCGGTGCCGACATGGTGGCCCCGAGCGATATGATGGACGGCCGTGTGGCCGCTATCCGCGAATGCCTCGATGCGCACGGATTCCAGAATGTGCCTATCATGGCGTACAGCGCGAAGTTCGCGAGCGCCTACTACGGCCCGTTCCGCGATGCGGCGGATTCCGCCCCGCAGTTCGGTGACCGCAAGAGTTACCAGATGGACGTGAGAAATGCTCGTGAAGCCATGCGCGAGGTGGCGCTCGATATCGAGGAAGGTGCCGACATCGTGATGGTGAAGCCCGGCCTCGCTTTCCTCGACGTGTTGCGTACGGCGGCCGATATGAGCGACGTGCCTGTGGCCGTGTACAACGTTAGCGGCGAGTACTCCATGGTGAAGGCCGCCGCACAGAATGGCTGGATTGACGAAAATGCTGTTATCCGCGAAAACCTGCTTGCGTTCAAGCGCGCCGGTGCCGACATCATCATAACGTACCACGCCAAGGAAGCCCTGGAAAAAGGCTTGCTGAAGTAAAGTTTAGTTTTTCATAATTCACAAATAAAAATTGATACAGTGTATTGCGAATTGCAATACACTGTTTTTATTGTATATGTTTGTTAATTTGTTTTTACGGATAACCGAACTTTTTTTATAAGATTAAAAACTATTATAGATAAAGTTGTTGATGATTTTGTGAATTAATTTAGGATTTTGTTCATTTAATGAATGTCGAATTAAGCATTACGGAACAATGCAACCTCCGTTGTAGTTATTGCTATTATAGGGAAACCCATGGCAAGCGTTGTGCCGTGATGAGTGACGAGGTCATGGAAGCGACTGTTCGCCTGGCAGTGAAAAAAACGATAGAATTTCAGGACAGCTTTCTCAATATTACTTTTTTTGGTGGGGAACCCCTTCTGCGGATGGATTTCATAAAGGAATCCGTAAAATTTGCAAAGGAACTGGTCAAGCAGAATGCGGGAAAATTCAAAAAGGATTTCTTCCTTCATTTTTCAATCAATACGAATGGCACTCTGTTGACCGATGAAATTATAAAATACCTGAAAAAAGAACGATTCGGGGTTGCTATTTCTTTGGATGGTCCCGAAAAGAAACATAATATCGCAAGAGTATTTGCCAATGGAAAGGGCAGCTTTAGGGCAATCAAGCCTTTTATCCCGGCCCTGCTTGAACTGGATGTCCATGCGGTATCGATTGTTACTCAACAACGCGTAAAAGGTTTTGCCGATTCAATAAAATGGCTTTTTAAACAGGGGTTTAAAAGAGTTGGAATCGATGTCGATTTTAACGGGAAGTGGACCGGAGAAGACTTTGACAATTTGATTGTTGAATACGAGAAACTGGCGCGTTTTTGGTATCGTTCTAAAAAGGAAAACCTTGGAATCCGTGTTGGATTGATTCAGGACAAGGTTACAATGGGACTTTCCGAAATCCGTCAGAAAGAATATGGTTGTTTTATAAATAACCATACCCTAGTCGTTGCGGCAAACGGGAATACTTTCCCATGTACACGGTTTATTTCAAGTCAGCAAAAGGCTCCCTATGTGACGGGTAATGTTCTCGATAAGAAAAGTGGAGTCTATAAGGGAATTATGCCTTCGGATGTTAGCCGTTTTGCGAAGACTGACCGGAAGGAATGCGATGGTTGTGCAATTCGGTACCGCTGCATTGCGCATGAATGCGGTTGTACATCCTATTATTCGACGGGATCGCTTGACAAGATTTCCCCGGAGGTATGCACTCACGAACGGATTCTTTGCGCGATATGCGACGAGTATGCCGCAAAGCTACTGAAGGAACTGCCTCTCGAAAATATTCTTTATTCCTAAACCCGAAAACCCCTAACAAATGAGGAAAAAAATGGCTAAAGCAAAAACATCCACCAAGAAAGTTGCAGCAAAAACTGCTGTTCAAACGAAAGCACAGGCTAGCGCAAAAGTCGGTCTCCTTTCGGCAGCTGACCGTAAAGTGGCTCGCGAACTTACGACTCGTTTGATTGACATTCCGTTCATTTGGGGAATTATTGTTCCCGACTGGATGTACGGTCGCCGTACAACGGCTGCCGAGAGACGTCAAGTAACGACTCTTAAGAAGAATATGAAATCGCAAGCTACGGCTTTTGTCAAGACACTTCAAAAGCTCGAAACCGTTGCGGCAAAAATTGATAAGAAGTAATTTTATCATGATATGCTAAAAGGTTCTCTCCTTCGGGAGGGACCTTTTTTTATATTTACGCTCGTGAAACACTCTGTTAGCGAAAAACTTTTTGCAGAAGCCAAGACGCTCATGCCGGGTGGTGTGAACAGCCCGGTGCGTGCCTACGGCAATGTGGGGGCGACTCCTCCGTTTATCGCCCGCGCGAAGGGCAGCCACATCTACGATGTGGATGGTAACGACTACATCGATTACGTGGGCAGCTGGGGGCCGATGCTCCTAGGACATGCCCATGATTCCGTCATCAAGGCGGTTTCCGAGACGGCGCAGAACGGTCTCAGTTTCGGGGCTCCCTGCGGGCTCGAATCCGAACTCGCCAAGCTTGTGATGAGCCTTGTGCCGAGCGTGGAGATGATCCGCATGGTAAACAGCGGTACAGAAGCGACGATGAGCGCCATCCGTGCCGCACGCGGATTTACCGGCCGCGACAAGATTGTGAAGTTTGAAGGCTGCTACCATGGCCACAGCGATAGCCTGCTTATTAAGGCGGGCTCGGGCATGCTCACCACGGGCAAGCCGAGCAGCAAGGGCGTTCCGGCCGACCTCGCGAAGTACACGCTTACGCTCCAGTACAACGACGTGGCGGGCGTGAAGGAACTATTCGACAAGATCGGCGACGAGATTGCGGGCGTCATCGTTGAACCGGTGGCCGGCAACATGGGCGTCGTTCCCGCGAAGCCCGAGTTCTTGCAGACGCTTTCCGCAGAGACCAAGAAGCATGGCGCGCTCCTGATTGTGGACGAGGTCATGACGGGATTCCGCGTGGGCATCCACTGCGCGCAGGGTCTGTACGGCATCAAGCCCGATTTGACGACCTTCGGGAAGATTATCGGCGGCGGCATGCCGGTGGGCGCTTATGGCGGCCGCCTCGACGTGATGCAGCAGATTGCGCCTCTCGGCGGCATTTACCAGGCGGGCACGCTTTCGGGCAATCCGGTCGCGATGGCGGCTGGCCTTGCTACCATGCGCGAACTTTCGACGCGTCCGGAACTGTACGTGCATGCCGAGGCGATGACCAAGCGCTTGATTGAAGGCCTCCAGGATGCGGCGAAGGCTGCAGGAATCCCGCTGGCTACAAACCAGGTGGGCTCCATGGGCTGTATCTTCTTTACCGAAGGGCCGGTCACATGCTTTGCCGACGTGCAGAAATCCGACCTGGAACTCTTCCGCAGGTACTTCCTCGGGATGCTCGACGAGGGCATCTACCTGGCCCCGAGCCAGTTCGAGGCCATCTTCGTGAGTGCTGCGCATACGGAAAGCGACATCGACCGTACTGTCGATGCCGCCAAGAAAGTTTTCAAGACCCTTTAGGATTCGGCGCCGCTGGCGTTGTTGTCAGCCGGAGCCTCCGCATTTTCGTTGGCGGTGCTTTCGGCGTTCTCCGCCTTCTGCGCTTCGGCGTCAGCCGCTTCCTTGTCCTTGTCGCGGATGGTGGCACGGCGGATTTTCCCGCTGATGGTCTTGGGCAGTTCCGTCACGAAGTCGATGATGCGCGGGCTCTTGTAGCTAGCCGCGATGTTTTTAGCGAACAGCTGCATTTCCTTCGCCAGTTCCTTCGAGGCTTCGTAGCCCTTCTTCAAGACGACGGTCGCCTTCACGGCCTGGCCGCGGTCCTTGTCCTCGACGCCCGTCACCGCCACTTCAAGGACGGCGGGGTGCTTGTGGAGCACTTCTTCCACCTCGAAGGGGCTGATGCGGTAGCCCGAACTCTTGATAAGGTCGTCGGTGCGGCCCACGAACCACAGGTAACCGTCCTTGTCGCGGGTGGCGGTGTCGCCCGTATGGTAGACTCCGCCCTCGAACACTTTCTCGGTGCGTTCCGGGTCGCGGTAGTAGCCGCCGAACATGCCGAAGGGTTTCCCCTGGTCAATCTTGATGATGAGTTCGCCCACCTCGTCGGTGGCGCAGGGCTTGCCTTCGGCATCCACGATTTCCATGCTGTAGCCCGGCGAGGGCTTTCCGATGGAACCCGGACGCGGTTCGTTGAACCCGAAGTTGCCCGTGGTAAGCGTGAGTTCCGTCTGGCCGTAGCCTTCCTGCAAGCGGATTCCCGTCTGCTCGTAGAACTTGTTGTAGATGTCGGTGTTGAGCGATTCGCCTGCGGTAGTGCAGTACTTGAGGCTCGAAAGGTCGTAGTGGCTCAGTCCGTGGTGCAATATGTAGCGGTAGACGGTGGGCGGCGCGCAGAACGTGGTCACCTTGTATTCCGCCATCTTCTCGAGCAGCTTGCCCGGGATGAACACCTTCATGTCGTAGGTGAACACTGCGCTACCCGCAATCCACTGCCCGTATATCTTGCCCCAGAGGGCCTTGGCCCAGCCGGTCTCCGCGACGGTGAGGTGCCTGCCCCCGTCCACTACGTGCTGCCAGTACTTTGCCGTCACGATGTGGCCGAGCGGGTAGGTGAACGTGTGCGCCACCATCTTCGGGTTCGAACTCGTACCGCTCGTGAAGTACACGATCATGATGTCGTCGTTGTGGGTCGCCTCTTCGCCTTGCGGGCGCGGGAACTTCGCGGGGTAGATTTCGTAGTCGTCGTAGAAACTCACCCAGTTCTGGCGGGCGGTCTGGCCTACGGTCACGAGCTTTTCGACGGACGGGCATTTTGTTTTTGCCTTGTCCACTTCCTTTTGCAGCGAGGGTTCGTCGTAACTCACGACCATCTTGATTTCGGCCGCGTTGAAACGGTATTCCAGGTCTTCTTCGGCGAGCATGTTCGTCGCGGGTATTGCAATCGCGCCAATGCGGTGGAGCGCCAGGAGGAAGAACCAGAACTCGTAGCGGCGGCGCAGGATGAGCATCACGCGGTCGCCCTTCTTGATTCCTTGTTCGCAGAGGAAGTTCGCCGTGCGCATGGAGGCAAGCGAGAGGTCCTTGAACGTAAAGATGTGGTCTTCGTCGTTGTCGTCGCACCACACGAGGGCTTCGCGCTTGGGTTCGGTCTTCGCGTATTCGTCAACCACGTCGTAGGCGAAGTTGAAGTCTTCCGGGATAGTTATCTTGAAATTCTTGTAGAGGTCCTCGTACGAATCGAATTCGATACGGGAAAGAAACTTGCTTAACATCATGTTCGAATCCTGTCGTATTGGTTTTAGAGATCCCTGTACATGATTTTTTCTCGCATGGTGGAAACGTAGCGCACCATGTTCAGAATACGTTTTTCGCCGATGGTCCTGAAATCCTTGTCGTGGAACACCAGGCGGTGCGTGCCACCCGGCAGGAGCATGCGGAGGCAGGCGTAGGTCTGCACGATTCCGAGCATTGCGGGCGGGTAGATGGAAAAACTGAGCGGCCTTGACTTGGTCTTCTTGATTCCGTTTTCCGTCTTCTGGTAGATGCCGTGGTAATCCTCGTAGTAGTCGAAGATGTCGAGGGCGAGGTTCTTGAGGTACTTGTTGCCGAACCAGATGGGCGGAATGAACCCGGAGGGCTTCTCGGTGCCGTGGGCGTTCCAGAGGGCGAGGCTACGCTTGAGGAGCGTCTGCGTGAGTCGCTCGTTCAGGCCTGCGAATTCGGCCTCGTTGTTCGAAATCCAGAGGGCGAACTTTCCCTGCAGGCTACGCTTGATAAAGAGGTCTGCGCGGTGGCGTGCCCCGTGGAGCATAATCTCGTAGCCTTCCTGCACGAACTTCTCGAGTTCTTCGCGGAATTCGTCCGCCTCGGATTCGGGCACGGCCCCGATGGAGGGCACGACTGCGATGCTGATAGGCGCACCCGCGGCGTCCGCAAGTTTACGGATTTGCGTGCGGGCCCTCTTGAAGTTTGTCGCGCTGAAGCTGTGGTAGCACAAGATGAACTTTTTCTTCTTGTGCTGGTTCGCTTCGGCCGCCTGGATGTCGAGGATGTCCTTGTTCTGTTCCATGGGGTTACCTACTTGTCCTTGTTGGAGGTGAAGGATTCTTCCTCGAGTTTCTGAGAAATGAAAAGATGATAAAAGAAGAACAGGATTGCCGTCAGTGCGGAAATCTTGAGCCACGATTTAAACAGCCAGTCGGACATGGTCCACTCCTTGGTTCGGTGCGGTACAAAGCCCGCACTCTAACCGAAAAATACATAATTTGGCCTGGAAAAGCGCAAAACTTGCTCTATTCCTTGAATTTCTTGATGACAACCACACCGTTGTGGCCTCCGAACCCGAGTGATGCGGAAACGGCGACGTCGATGTTGCCTTCGATGCCCTTGTGCGGCACGTAGTCGAGGTCGCATTCCGGGTCGGGGTTGTCGAGGTTGATGGTCGCGGGGTAGAACGAGTTCTGCACGGCGAGCGTCGAGATGATAGCCTCGATGACGCCCGCGGCGCCCACGCAGTGGCCGGTCATGCTCTTGGTGCTTGATACCTTGATCTTGTAGGCGTGCTCGCCGAGCGCGATTTTCAGCATCTGCGTCTCGGTGAGGTCGTTCAGGTGCGTCGAGGTGCCGTGCGCGTTGTAGTAGTCCACGTCGGTAGGCGCGATTCCGGCATCCTTCAGGGCGCGGGTCATGGCCTTCGCGCAGGTTTCTCCACCCGGGCGCGGGCTCGTGATGTGGTATGCGTCCGCAGAGGCGCCATAGCCCGCAAGTTCCGCGTAGATCTTTGCCCCGCGGGCCTTTGCGTGCTCGAGTTCTTCCAGAACCATTACGGCACCGCCTTCGCCCATGACAAAGCCGCTCCGGTCTTTGTCGAACGGGCGCGACGCCTTCGTGGGGTCGTCGTTGAACTTGTCGGTGAGGGCGTGCATGCCCGCAAAGCTCTTGATGGAGTATTCCGTAATCCCGCTCTCGGAACCGCCGGCAAGGCACACGTCGAGCCTGCCACTGCGGATGGCGTCCAGGGCGACCCCGATGGCGTCGGTGCCGGAGGCACAGGCGGTGCAGACCGTGTGGGCGAGTCCCGTAATCCCGAGTGCAATCGAGACGTTCGCGCACGCCTCGTTCGGGATGAGTTCCGGCATGGCAAGCGGCGAAACCCTGCGCTTGCCGCCTTCGATATATTTATTATAGGTTTCGTCGAGCACATCCATTCCCGAAAGGCCGTTCCCGGCGACGATGCCCGTGGTATCGGCGGCGAGCTCTTCGCGGGTGAGCCCCGCATCCTGGACGGCCTCGTTCGCTGCCCCCATCAGGAACTGCGTGAAGCGAGCCATGCGGCGGGCTTCCTTCGGGTCTATCCCGTGTTCCTCGGGCTTGAAGTCCTTGATTTCTGCGGCAATCTTCACCGGGCAGTTGCTGGCATCAAACTGCGTGATGGGGCCAATGCCGCTCTTGCCTTCGCGGATGGAGGTCCACATGTCGGCGACGTTCTTTCCGACGGGGGTCACGGCTCCGAGGCCGGTAATGACGACTCTTCTCTTGGTCATGGCTTACCTTTCCGTTTTTTTGCGCCAAAGATAGCTTTTTTACACTATTGTTCCTAGGCTTTTGCGGCATACGGGCGAATTATTACTGGATAAGAAATAAGGAACATTTTTGTAACAAGCCTTGATTGGCAAAAGAGGGCAATGCTGGGTCTTTTTCTATATTTGGCCATTATGATAGTATCTTGGATGACCACCAACAAGTGTAACCTGACTTGCAAGCACTGCTACCAGGATGCGGGCGAGAACAAGTCGGCCGAACTCACGACCGCCGAGGCCATGAAGCTGATTGACGAAATCGCGAAGGCGGGGTTCAAGATCATGATTTTTAGCGGTGGCGAGCCGATGACGCGTCCCGATATCGTGGACCTCGTTGCACACGCCTCGAGCAAGGGCCTCCGCCCGGTGTTCGGTACCAACGGCACGCTCATCACGCACGACTTGGCGTTCAAGCTGAAGGCCGCCGGTGCGATGGCGATGGGCATCAGCATCGACAGTATCGACCATGACCGCCATAATGACTTCCGTGGCCTCCCGAACGCCTTCGAGATGACGATGATGGGTATCGAAAACTGCAAGGCGGCGGGCCTCCCGTTCCAGATCCACACGACCATCATGGACTGGAACCAGAACGAAATTTTCGACATCATGGACTGGGTCAAGGAAATCGGTGCGGTGAACCACCAGATTTTCTTCCTGATTCCCGTGGGACGCGGCAAGGAAATCGAAGGCCATGCGCTCCGCGTCGCCGAATACGAGGGCCTGCTCCGCAAGATTATGGAAAAGAGCCGCACGCTCGGAATCCCTGTGAAGCCCACTTGCGCTCCGCAGTTTTTGCGCATCGCCGACCAGCTCGATATCAAGACTCGTTATAGCCGTGGCTGCCTCGCCGGCCTTGACTACTGCATCGTGAGCCCGATAGGGAAGGTGCGTCCCTGCGCTTACATGATGGAAGAGGCGGGCGACGTTCACGATACACCCTTCGACGAAATCTGGGCGAATGCCGAGGTGTTCAAGAAACTCCGCACCAAGGCCTATGCCGGTGCCTGCGGCAAGTGCAAGTTCAACGACCGCTGTGGCGGTTGTCGCGCTCGAGCAGCCTACTACCACGAAGGCGACTACATGCAAGAAGACTCCTACTGCGCGTACGGGAGAGGTCTATGATTAATTGATGATTGAGGATTGATGATTGATTATTACACATCATCCATTCTCCATCATCCATTATCCATTATCCATTATCAATTATGTTCACTCCTGAAGATGAAAAATTCATGCGCATGGCGCTTCGCGAGGCGCAAAAGGCTTTCGACGAGAAGGAAATTCCCATCGGTTGCGTCATCGTGAAGGACGGCGTGGTGATAGGGAAGGGCCACAACCAGATCGAGATGCTGAGGGACGCCACCGCCCATGCCGAAATCCTTTCCATCGGGACTGCCGCGGGCAAACTCGAAAACTGGCGCCTGGACGGATGTACTTTGTATGTAACGCTCGAACCCTGCCCGATGTGCGCGGGGGCCATTCTCAACAGTCGTGTTTCCCGCGTGGTCTACGGTTCCCCGGATACCCGCTTTGGCGGTTGCGGCACGACCATAGACGTAATCTCGAACAACGCCCTCAAGCGCGAGGTCGAAGTTGTGGGCGGAGTGCTCGCCGATGAGTGCCTGGGCCTGCTGAAGGCGTTTTTTCAGCGTATGCGGCTCGAAAAGGGCGATTCCGGTGCAAAACCGCCAATTTCGGACGAGAAATAACTTAAATTTCGAATATGAAGTTTATCAAGTTTTGCGCTTCCTCCGCAGCGCTCCTTTTACTGTGTTCTTGCAACAGCAACGACGTCTCCCTGGCGTTTAACACGCAGAACGTCCCTGCCCAGAAATTCACGCTGGAAGCGAACCTGAACGTGTTCGCCCCGCAGGATTCCATGTCTGTGACCCCGGAATCCATGGAAACCCACCTGAAGGCCCGCTCCACCCTGACCCAGACGGTCGCCTTCGATAACGGCTCCGCCCGGTTCGAGATGAAGATAGACACGGTGGACTACAAGAGCGACAAGCGCTCGGTCGAGGAGTTCCGCTATATCGAGAAGTACCTCTCCACGCAGCATTTCCAGTTCAAGATGGCCAGCGACGGTGCCATCAGCGACCCCTCCGTCGAGGACATGGCCCTCCAGCCGGGCTCCGAGGAGCTCAACCTGATGAAACTGTTCATGAAGGTGCAGCCCGTTCTTCCTGGGTCGCCGGTCAAGCAGGGCGACGTTTGGGAACGCCCGGTGGAAATCCCTTCGAACGGACGTACGACCACGGTCTACAAGTCCTTTAGCCTTGATGATGTGTACCTGCACGACGGCGTGCAGATGGCCAAGATAGGCATGAACGTGAAGTACAAGGAAATTCCGGACTCGACTTCGGATGTACGTATGGAAAGCGACGGGTTCATCGTCGGTTCCGGCCACATCCTCTTCGACATCACCCACGGGGTTATCACCTCTGGCAGCCTGGAGCTTTCCGGCCACCTGAATGTCCACGATATCGTTGCCTCCCGAGTATTGCCGAACATGCATGTTGTCCAAAAGATTAAACTGAGGGGCGAAATTGAACAGGCTCAGTAAATTCGCCCTTTCGGGCTTCTTGACGCTCGCGGCGATTGTGTCGGCGGGCGAAATGCCGTTCCCGCAGGTGGAGAACGGCAAGATCAGTCTGCTGGAGAAGGACAGCCCCTATATACTGGAACAGGGCGTGGTCCTCGGTTCTACCGACACTTTCGAAGTGGAACCTGGGGTGACGGTCCTCATGGGCGAGTACGCCAAGCTCATGCTCCGCGGCCCCGTGCGCATCCTTGGCACCGAAGCCAAGCCGATTGCCTTCCGCAGCGCCGATTCTAGCGAAAGCTGGAACGGAATCCACTTTGTTTCTAGCAGTAAGCCGTTCGAGGTGAAGAACCTGATCGTGGAGAACGCCTTCCGCAATACGGTGTTCCGTGCCCGCGGTATCTTCGAGAACGTCAAGTACATCAACAACTACTACGGGTTGTGGATTGACGACACCCCGGAGGTGTTCCTGAGCCGTTGCGACTTTACCAGGAACCGTTTTGCGCTCTCGGTGCGGGCGGGGAAGGTCCTTGCCGCCGATACGAAGGTGAGCAACAACGTTTACGGACTTTATTTGGAAGAAGGCGGCAACTACGATGGCGACCTGTCTTTGATTAAGGACAATCTGGAAGCCGACGTCCGCAAGGAAAACGACGAGATGTCGTCGCAGGGCAAGCGCGTAAGCCGCAACGTATGGCAGCGCATCGAGACTGGATTCTAGGAGGCTTTGGTGCAGGAATCATTTCGACGGGCAATTCGCAAGATGACGGGTACGAGCGTTCGACTGAACGCCCGTCCTGACCGTTCGATGATGATGGCCACCATCTCGCAGTCCATGATGGTCACCTGGTCCATCGCCCTTTTCGAGCACCTAGACGCGATGCTCAACAACCGCGAAGAGGCTGTCGCGGGTTCCGAGGTCATCAGCTACAGCGAGACGGCCTGGAAGCTCTGCGATACGGGATTCCCGCAAATCGTGGAAGCAGCCAACAAGCTTTATGACGAGTTCCGCGCCAAGTGGATGCAGCGTTTTTCGACCGACGAGGTGTTGCGCCTGCTCTTGGAAGGCGGGGAATTCTTGACGCACGACGAGGAAAAGGGCTGGGCCTTTACGGTAAAGAACAACAAGCAAGACATAAGCGCCTTCTATTCGGCGACAATCCACCTGCTTGTGAGCGATGCCGAACCGCTGTTCGTGCGTATGCACGGCCGAGTAGCGCAGCTGCAAGAAAAACTCTGCAAGTACTGGCACAGCGAGAGTGCCGTAGATGCAGTGAGCAAGCTTTTGCCGTGCCTGGAGGAAGGCCTCCGCGAAAAGGAGAACGCGATGATCGTGTCGCTCCGCCAGTCGCTCAACCAGATTGCCAAAAAACGCTTTGCCGCGGCATTTACGGCAAAGACTCCTCCGCGTTATTATTCTACTGCAGCCGCCTGCGCCCGCAATGTAGGACGTTACTGGAACCCACATTACGCCTACGAGAACGGATTCCTCGCCTTTACGGACGATTTCTGCGACTATGCGCGCGGGCTCACGCTCCAGGTAATCGAGTGGTACCACGACAAGTGGGCACTCTTCCTCCGCGGGTTCAACCGTGGTCAACTTAACTTGTTTGAAACATTGGCCTTGGATAAGCCAAAACTCAATTAGGGTAAACTATGAAGAACGCTTTCAATTCAATCTTATTGCTGACGATAGTCGGTTTCGCCGTCCTGATGGTCGGAGCCCTCTATTTTGGCGCCCCGCTCTTCGGATGGATCATCATGATAGCCATCTTCGCGGTGTTCCTTGCGGAACAGGTGATGACGCTCCGTGCGGTAAGGCAGGTAAACGAAGAAGAAGAGTTGATTGCTTCTTGCGAAAGCCGTAAGGTGTTCGCCGTGAACGGTGATGGCGTTGTCGCTCGCCGTTTGAATATGGCGCGCCGCCTGGCCGAAAAGGGCATCCGCCTCGATTCCCCGATTGCGTTCGAGATTCTTTCGGCGGGTTCCAACGTGAATGTTCCCCGCAGCAGTAGCGGCACGGTGATTCTGCTTGGTCTTATGGGTACGTTCTTCGGCCTCATGTTCTCGGTCGCTACGGCCGGCAGCGTGATGGACAATTCTTCCACCCAGGGTACCCTCGATACAATCCAGCTTTTATTCCAGAACATGAAGGGCATTTTTGGCACCAGCCTTTGCGGCCTGTTCGCGGCCCTTGTCTTGAATGCCAGCCGTTCTCTCCTCCTTTCTGCCCGTGACGCCTTCATGGTGCGTCTCGACAGCCTCACTCTCGAATTGCAGGGCGATTCCTCCAGCGAAGTCGAAAAGGACAAGGGCGAAATCGAACGCTTGTTTGAAATTGTCAACCGCAACCTGAACGACGTCGTGAATTCCGTGCAGCAGTGCCTGGTGGGCGTCGTGGACAAGGTAGGTGTCGAACTTTCTGCAACAACGGCCAAGCTCGGCGATTCCATGGCATCGATTGTCAAGGGCATGGACGCCATTCCCGCAAGGCTCGACGACAAGCTGGGCAACATTTCCGAAGGCGTCAAGAACGGCCTCGAATCCGTGGCTACGACGGCCTCGCGCCATATCGCCGAATCTGTGGCCGATCAGGTCAAGCAGTCGGGCGAGCAGTGGAACAGCTTCATGGCGCGCCTGTCCGACCAGACGACCGCCAGCGTGGAATCGCAAAAGCAGGGCCTCGAAACGCTCAAGAACGTCGCGCTCCAGGTGGCCGAGAAGGCTCAGGCAGGTTCTGCCGAACTCAGCAATTCTGTGGCTGAAAAGCTCAGCACCCTCTCGAACGATATTCTCGGTGCATTCCAGAAACTTTCCGACACCTCGGCTGTGCTTCTCGAAGCCCAGAAGGCTCTCACCGAGAGCATCGACAGCCGCGTGGTCAAGGAGAAAGAGGCGACGGACGCTCTTGGCGGCAACATCGTGGAAACCGCAGAACTTATGCGCGTGAACCAGTCCGAACTCAGCGCCAACCTCGAAATGCTTCGCAGCGCCCTCGAGACGATTCTCGAAAAACTCAGCGGCGATACTGCCGAACACGAAGAAGAAGATAATTTTGTCGAGCACCTCAACCAGTCGCTGGAAGCCTTCCACGAACGTGCGAGCGAAGTGCTCATGGAAAACGCGGTCAAGACGCAGGAAATCTTGCTCGAGGTCATGGAACAGACCCAGCGCGCGCAGGTTTCCGCCCAGCAGCCTAAGGAGGGCTAGCCGATGCGATTCCGTCGCGAAGAGAACAACAATCCCTGGATGGCCTACACGGACTTGGGCGTCGCCCTTGTGTCGCTGTTCATCCTTGCGTTCGTGGCGATGGCGACCCTCAAGGAACAGAAGGCCGAGGACCTTACCCGAACCGAGGAAGAGGTGCTGAGCTGCCAGGAAGAAATGCGAAAGATTGCTTCCGAGCGTAACGCCCTCTTGTCGCAGAGCCTCAAGTCTTCTATTGAGAAGGGCCTGATTGCGCTTGAAGACGGCAAGATCCAGATCCAGGCGAGCTTCCTTTTCCCGATTAACGGTGCCGACCTGACTCCCGAAGGTGTCCGCGTTATCGAGGGCATCAGCAAGGGCTTGCACGACGTGCTTGGCGAAAACGATGTAATCATGGTGAGCGGCTTTACCGACGACATCCCGTTCAGCGGTTCCACTTCGTACACCAACTGGAACCTTTCGACTGAGCGTGCCGTAAACGTGGTGAAGACGCTTATTGCACAGGGATTCCCGCCCGAGCGCCTGTTTGCCGCGGGCTTTGGCGAATTCCAGCCGAAGTATCCGAACGACAGCGAAGAACATCGTCGCTTGAACCGTCGCGTGGAAATCGGCGTGACACCGCTCCAGAAATCCGGACTTGAAGAACGTAAGGTGAACTAGGGCTGATGCAGGAACGAATCGACAGCATCCGTCAAGAAATGGACGGCATCCGTAAGTCGGGCAAGTTGCCCCACTGGCGCATGGTGTATGCCGACGCGCTCCTGACCCGTGCGCAGGAATATGTGGCGATTGATCGCGCTCCCGAAGCCGTGCGCGTGCTCGACAAGCTGGACCGCTGGGTAGATTCGCACAAGCCCAAGATTGTGGAAAACGGCAAGGCCGACTTTACGCCGATGACGTTCTGGAATGCCGAAATGCTCACTGATGTGGTGAACCGTATCCGCAAGACATTGTCGGCGAAAGGGCCGCTTATCCCGTCGACGGAACGTGAATCCGTGAACCGTCGCCTCAAGGTTGTTGAACAGTGGATTTCCGAAGGGAAGTTCCTGGATGCGCACGAGGAACTTCTCGCGTTGCGTTCCGCCTTGATTATGCGTCTCCGCCGCAGTTACCGAGCACGCCTCGCCGCCGTGATGGCGTACCGCTCCGGCAACTACGCTCAGCCTGAAGGCTCGCAGGTTGGCCTCTACAACGCCCAGCATACGCTGGAAGAGACTCTCCATATCGTCGGGGAGCGCGATCCGATTTGGATTGAGGACTTCCTGGAAATCTACAACGAGCTGTTCCGCATCGTGGAAAAGCTTGTCCCGCAAGACAAGAAATAAGCCTCGCGGACTTAGTCTTCCTCGAGGCTGTCATCCTGGGACTGAAAGTCCCGGGATCCATACGGTTATATAACCGTACTTGTGCTGCCTACTTCTTGAATTTCTTCAGAATCGCTTCGGCCTTGCCGAACTGCTGCTTCACGGACTTGGGGCCCGTGCCGCCTTCGATGTTACGGCGGGACACGCTGTACTCGAACGTGAGCGTCTTCTTCATCTGCTTTACGTTCGGGACGCCGGCGCTGGCCCAGGCCTCGTCGCTGAGGTCCGTGAATTCGAGGCCTTGGCGGGCGGCTTCGCCGACCAGGCTACCGACCACGTGGTGGGCATCGCGGAACGGCACGCCGGATTCGACCAGCAAGTCTGCGAGGTCGGTAGCCAGCAGCGCCGGCAGCATCTTCGCATGCATCTTGTCGAAATTGAAACGTGCGCTTTCCAAGGCTTCCTTCATCACGCGGAGAATCACCTTCACGTTATGGACGGAGTCGAATACCGGTTCCTTGTCTTCTTGCAGGTCGCGGCTGTAGCTGAGCGGCGCTCCCTTCACCAGTGTGTAGAGGGCGCTGAAGTTGCCGAGCATGCGGCCGGACTTTCCGCGGATGAGTTCCATGGAATCCGGGTTCTTCTTCTGCGGCATCATCGAGGAACCGCTGGAGAATGCGTCGTGCAGGGTGAGGTAGCCGAATTCGCTGGTGCTCCAGTTCACAAAGTCTTCGGCGTAGCGGCTCATGGTGTTCGCGATAATCGCGAGGTCGGCTTCGAATTCGAGCATCATGTCGCGATGGCTCACGGCGTCAATGCTGTTCGGGCTTACGCCGTTAAAACCGAGTTCCTTCGCCACCAAGGCGCGGTGGTACGGGAATGCAGACCCTGCCATGGCACCGCTACCGAGCGGAAGTTCGCTGTGCAGTTCCAGGAAGTTGTCGAGGCGCTTCACGTCGCGGCTCACGGCGAAGAACATGCTCATCAGGTAATGGCTGAAGTAGATGGGCTGTGCCTGCTGCAGGTGCGTGTAGCCCGGCATCATCTTGCCGAAGTACTTTTTAGCGAGGTCGAGGACCGTTTCCATGAGAGAAACTTCGAGGGCGCGGATTTCGGCGGCGCGGTGACGCATGTAAAGCTTAAAGTCGGTGCAGACCTGGTCGTTACGGCTACGGCCTGTGTGGATCTTCTTGCCAAGGGCTCCGATGCGTTCGGTGAGCACGCGCTCCACGGCCATGTGGATGTCTTCGTCGGATTCCTTCCACAGGTTCTTGCCGGCCTTGTAGTCCTTGAGGATGCTGGCCAAGCCATCGCAAATCTTCTTGTAGTCGGCCTTGCTTAACACGCCGGATTCCACCAGGCCCTTGCCGTGGCCGATGCTTCCTTCGATGTCTTCTTCGATGAGTTCAGCGTCGAATTGCAGGCTGAAGCTCAGGTCCACCATGCTCTGCGCCATGCCGCTAGCAAAACGGCCGGTCCACATGTTGGTCTGGGTGCCCTTCTTGGCTTTGGTTTCTGTTTTCTTTGCGCTAGTCTTTGCCATTTTAAAATCCTCTTTTTTACGCGCGGAAATATAGTAATTCCGAATTCCTAATTCCAAATTCTATTAGTGCCCCGGGAATTTCGTGAGCGTCTCGATGTTGTAGCCTTTCAAGGCTTCGCGGCCGTGTAGGTCGAACAGTTCGATGACGAACAGCAACATTTCCACCTTGCCGCCCAATTTTTCGATGAGGTGCGCCGCAGCCCTGGCCGTGCCGCCTGTCGCAAGCAGGTCGTCGATGATGACTACCTTCTGGCCGGGCTTTATGGCGTCCTTGTGGACTTCTATGCTTGCCTGCCCGTATTCCAGGTCGTAGGTAATGCCGACGGTTTCGCGGGGGAGTTTTCCCTTTTTGCGTACGGGCACGAAAGGCTTGTGGAAATGCTCGGCGAGCGAGACTCCGAACAAAAAGCCTCGCGCCTCCAGCCCGGCGACCAAGTCAAATTCCACGTTTTCCAGCGCCTTGTAAAGGGCATCGAGCGTGAGCTTGAGGCCATCGGCATCGTTCAGGATACCCGTGATGTCGCGGAACAAAATTCCCGGCTGTGGAAAATCCGGAACGGAAATGATGTAGTCTTCAATACGTTTCATCGTTTAATTTTTCTCCGAGTCATCCCGCGAGTCGCTTTTCCACTTCCGCGATAATCTTATCGCGTTCACCGCACCAGTTGGGGGCGATAAGCATGTCGCTCGGGCTTTCGCCGCTGAAACGTTCAATGGCGGTATCCGGCCCGATAATCTTGATCATCTCGGCGACGGCGGCGCAGTATTCCTCGAAATCCAGCAATTTGATTTCGCCTGCGGAAAAATCTTGCGCCATCACGGTTCCTGCGACAATGTGCAGCGGGTGGATCTTTACGGCGGCAAGCTTCAGGTCGTGCACCACCTGGGCGGTGCGCTTGAAGTCTATCAGCGTTTCACCGGGGAGCCCGACAATCACGTGCGTGGTGACGGTGAGTCCCGCCGCCTGGCAGCGCTTTACCGCATCCTCGAATTCCGCGAGAGTGTGCCTGCGATTGATGGCGGCAAGCGTCAAATCGTTTGCCGTCTGGAGCCCGATTTCCACGATAATCGGCTTCTTGCGGTTTTTCTCCGCGAGGTAGGCAATTTTCTCGTCTTCGAGGCAGTCCGGGCGCGTGCCGATGGCAAGGCCCGCAATTTCCTTGTGCGCAATAATCGGGTCGATAATCCCTTTCAGGTGTTCGAGCGGCGCGTGCGTGTTCGTGTACGGCTGCAGGTAGGCGAGGATGCCCGCGTTCGGGTACTTTTCGCGGAGCCTCGGCACGAATGTCTCGAGCTGTTCCTGGATACTGACCTTCGCCTGGTCGAACACCGGGCTAAAACTGCGGTTGTTGCAGTAGCTGCATCCCGAGAATCCCTTGGTGCCGTCGAGGTTCGGGCAGCTCATGCCGCCGTTCAGCGGGAGCTTTCTCACCTTGAGGTTGTTCGGGAATAGCTTGAGAAGCAAATCGCGGTAGGGAGTGTAGTGCATACTGGGAAAAATAGATATAGACGAAAGACTATACACGAAAGACGAAAGAAAAAAGCCTAGATTCGGAATAGGAATCCATTTGGGAAGCGATACAGTTGATACACTTTAGTCATTTTCAAGAGAATCTTGTTCCTTCAAGTAAACGAAAAAAGGCATTTTATAGACGAAAAGAAGCCTAGTCATTGTTATATTCTAGGCGAAAAAGCGAGGTTCTTATGAATTTTTCGAGTGTGAAGATTGCGTGCGCGGCCGCGGCCCTGGTCGCTGCCCCGCTGATGGCGCAGAACGTGCTGACCAACGGTGACTTGTCGTATGGCGATGGTGGCTGGTACATTTGGAACAATCCGGACGGCCCGGCCAAGTACGAATCGAAGGTCGGTGAAATGGGTCTTGGCGTCAACGGTTCCGAAGGCGTCAAGCTCACGGTAACCGAACTGCCCAATCCTTCGTGGGGCCTGCAGTTGCAGCCTCCCAAGTGGCTCGCCGATTCCGCCTATTACACGCTAAGGTTCAAGGCGAAGGGCAACATGCCCATCAACGCCATCGTGCAGGGGGGTCCTCCCGACTGGCGCCAGAAAGAAAGCGCCTCCTTCATGCTGACCAAGGACTGGAAGGAATATTCCATGGTCTTCCTTGCCGACCAGAAGGGCTACGGTCTCAACAACGTCACGTTCCATGTGGGCCTGGCCAAGGGCTGGCTGCAAATGGACGACGTAGAAATCGAGAAGGTGGAAGGCCTCGACGACATGACCTGGTACAACAACTCCGCCGCCCGCATCGACAGCCTGCGCAAGAAGGACTTTACGCTCAAGGCGGCCCCCGGAGCCCAGGTGAAGGTGGAACTCATGCGCCACGCTTTCCCCTTCGGAACGGCCCTCGCGCTTTACCCCAGCAAGGACAGTATCGAGACCTGGTATAGGAAGACTGCCAATAAGTACTTCTGGTACGGCGTGCCCGAGAACCAGTTCAAGTGGCCGGAATACGAACCCAAGAAGGGCAAGATCCGCCGCGACGAATTCAAGCAGTACCTCGACTACGTAGACGCCTACAAGTGGGGCTTCCGTGCGCATACGCTCGTGTGGGGCCACCAGGGCTACGGCTTTGACAAGCATTTCAGTAACCAGGGCAGCTGCAAGGACATCTCGAACAAGATCAAGGCTCGCATTGACCGCGACCTCAAGGAATACAAGGGCCGCATCAAGGAATACGACGTGTGGAACGAAGCCTTCCATGAACCGTTCGTGTTCAATAAGTGCGGTTGGGACCTGCTTGACTCCGCCCATGTGTGGGCTCATCGCGCCGACCCGGATGCACGCCTCTTCATCAACGAATACAACGTGGTCTCCGCCGGCGAAACCGAACGCCTCTACGATATCGTGAAGGGAATGCTCGACCGCAAGGTGCCCGTGCACGGTATTGGCGTGCAGTGCCACTTCGGTGACCGCCAGCTGAATCCGAACTTCATCAAGCAGCGCCTCGACAGGCTCGGCTCCCTCGGGTTGCCCATCAAGGTTACCGAGCTTGATTTTGGCGACTGGCAGAAGGGCATGTACTTCGGCGAAGAGGAACAGGCCAAGCGCTACGAGATGGTGCTCCGCATCTTCTTCAGCCATCCGGCCGTGGAAGGCATTCTGCTGTGGGGCTTCTGGGATGGCCGCCACTGGGTCAAGAACGGCGGTATCATCGCCATGGACGGCCGCGAGAAGCCTGCCGCCAAGCTCATCTACGACTTGTGGCACAAGGTGTGGACCACCAACGGCACGTTCAAGGCCGACGAAAAGGGCGAAGTGAAGTTCCGCGGTTACCCCGGCAAGTACAAGGTGACCGTCGACGGCAAGAGCGAGATGGTCGAGCTTAAGTAAGTCTAGATGGCGGATCAAGTCCGCCATGACGCTTGGATAAAGTTATTTTTATCACATGAAGAAAAAGCTCCCGGGCATATTGCTGCTGGCCGCCATGCCGTGTTCCGTGCTCCTGTTCGTGAAGGTCCAGGATGCTTCGGGTTCCGATGCATTGGCCCTTTTTGCGGCGTTGTTCCTGTACGTGGCCGTATTCATTGCGTGTGCGCTCGTGTTCAACAAGCCGGACCCGCGCGACGTGCCGATGGTGCATCCCGTGGTCAAGGAAGCGGATGCTTGCGAACCCGCTGCCCCAAAAAATAAAGAGGAAAAATAATGTCCATCGAAGACCGTTCCACGATCGTATTCGCGACCGGTGTAGGCCGCATCAAGGAAGAAAAGCCCAAGGCCGAGCGCCCGCAGGGCGACGGAGTTGTCCGCATCCAGTTAAAGCGCCTCGGTGGCGGCAAGATGGCGAGCGTCGTCACGGGAGTTCCGCTCGACGAGGACGAACTCAAGGATTTGGCTCGCGCCCTGAAGCAAAAGTGCGGGGTAGGCGGCTCCGTGAAAGATTTTTGTATCGAAATCCAGGGCGACAAACGCAACGTTTTGAAGGCCGAACTCGAGAAACGGGGCTATACGGTCAAGCTTTCGGGCGGTTAATCGGCCCCGGGGTGGTGTATTCCCCAAAAACTTGATTATATTTTAGTGCGGTATTAGGAATGAGATTTATGAGAAATTCTATTAAGTACGGTTTGTTTTTCCTTTTGTCCGCTGCGGTTTTCGCATCGGCTCAAGACGAGAATAATATATCCCGCTATTTTGACTGCTGGATGGAAAACGTGGGGCGTGTCGCTCCCGCGGAACTGGAACGTCTCGGCGTGAAGACTTTTGGCGAAGCCTGGCTGTGCGGCTGCTTCAATATGGAAGAGAAGGAAGCTGACGAGTGGGGCGAAGGCGGAATCCGCATCACGAAAGTCTGGGATTTGCCCCCGGTCGAAGTCCTCAAGTGCAAGGGCAAAAAATGCGCCGAGAACAGCGAGGAATTCAACAGGAACCTCGACCTCTGCGTTGACCACCTGAATAGCTCCAGCTTTACGCTCAAGGAATTCGCCGAGGGCGGCAAGGCCCACGACGCGATTGCCCAGAAGTTTACCGACAACAACAAGCCGACCCCGTTCGGCACGTACTTCACGGAACGCAAGGACCGCCTCGACAGCATCCAGTGCTTCTTCCAGTACCATGAACGCCCCGACGCCCCGCGCCTGCTGGACTGGAACCGCAAGGGCGTGTTCAGCATTTCCGGACTCCCGGAACGCCTGCTGCCCGATGCCGTGGGCCGCTTTGTGGACTTTAGCGACGTGCGCTGCAAGGACAAGGACAAGTGGTCCGGCTTCTTGCTGAACGGCTACCTCGAGAACGAGATGACCGTTGACGAGACCGGCAAGTTCCATGGCCACGAGATTGGCTACGGCAACGACCCGAGGCTCCCGATGCGCCAGGCCAAGGAATTCGGCAAGGTGCTCTATACGACCGAGTACGTCCACGGTAACAAGACCGGTATTTCCAAGTTCTACCGCTATAGCGCGGTGGACAACCTCTTCGTGGACCCGGCTGCCGCCAAGAAGATGAAGCCTTACTACTTCCTGCACCTCGAGGTGCCCTACAAGATGGGTGCGGTGCACGGTATGGTGAACATGTTCTCGCAGAAGGGCTTCCTCATGGCCGAAATCCCGTACTGGGACAACGCTATCCATGGCCGCGTGGTGGTGCACTACCCGTTCGTCCAAGACAAGAAGGCCATCGAGAAGTCCGACAAGCGTGAACTCAAGCGCATCTCCAAGCTCAAGGGCAAGCAGCGCAAGCTCGCCGAGGAAAACTTCGAGAAGATGAAGGAAGCCCGCGAAAAGATCAAGGAGAAGATTACTATCGACTTCAAGAAGGGCTTGCTCAACGGCCCGAACGACCTTGGCTATTCCTTCGGCAACTACCGCGACGGCAAGCTCGACGGCAAGTTCATGACGTTCGAAGTCACGGAACGTTGCTATGAATGGATTCCGGTGAACGGCATCGAAGGTACCGACCCGACAAAGTCCAACATGGCATGCCTTATCGAGAAGGGCGAAAAGAAGAGCTGGGGTACGTTCAGGAACGGCGAACTCCAGGGCTTGATGGAATGCGCGAACGGCATCAAGGGCAAAGAAAACGTCGACTGCGACCACGCCTACTAGTTGAAAATTTTTGCTATATTTGTGGCGCTCCGGTGATTTAGGTTACCGGAGGCATGCCTGGATAGTTCAGTTGGATAGAACGGGTCCCTCCTAAGGATCAAACTCGCGTTCGAATCGCGATCCGGGTATTACGCTGGTGGATAACTCCGCCAGCTTTTTTTTTAACCCTCTTGTATTTTTGTAATTTTACATCGTGAAAAAAACATACGTTGCAATTGTTGTTCTGTTCGCTTTGCTGCTCTTGTTGCCTTTCACGGTGCAGACGGTTGCCGACCTGCGGGGCGAAAAGAGGTTCGTGAGCCTCGATATTTTCAAGGATGTCGTCTATACTCCCTTTGTGCGCGAATCCGCCTTGTCTGCAGGTGCGGAAAAGCTCGATAGTGCTTGGCGCAGTGCGCGCGAAGCCATCGCGGGCGGTGTCGAGGCGGGCGAGGCGCTTGAACCTGTAATCGGTGCACTTTCGGATTTGGAAGCGGTAGCACTTACCGTGAATGCGTACGCCTCGCTCGATACGGCGGAAGCGGACTACAAACTGCTCAAGCAGGCGGACACGTTGCTTGCGAGCCTCGAAGACGAACCCGAGAATTTCAAGGCGGCCGATTCCACGCTCAAGGCGGTGATTGCCGAGTTCGGGCATTTTTCGCTGTGGCGTGCGTTCCTCGGGGTCAAGCATTACGGCGTGTGGACGAGCCGCTACCTGCGCGCCTTCGAGAGCAAGGTGGAAGACGAGAATGCGTTGGTTCTTGCGGTGCGTCCGCGCTACCAGCTCGCGGTATGGAACATCTTTAACGACCCGGGCGAGAAAGTCGTGCTCGGGAACGGCGAAGGTCGCTGGCTCTTTTACCGTCAGGATGTAGAATTCCTGGTGCAGCCGTCTCCGCTCGATGTGCGCAGCGCGAAACTTGACAACCCGATTCAGGCTATTCTCAAGTTCCGCGAACAGCTGAAGGCAAAAGGCGTGGAGCTTTTGGTAGTGATTACTCCGGGCAAGCCGAGCATCTATCCGGAACGCTTGACGGCCGCTGGCATTGACGCTGCTGGTGCGAATGCCGCAGGTCACGGCAAGGCGATTCTCGATTCGCTTGCAAGGCTCGGGCTCAATACCGTTGACCTCTATACGCCCTTGCTTGCCGCCAAGGCTGACGACGCAAAACTCGGCCCGCTCTACCTGAACGACGATACGCACTGGACACCGCGCGGGGCTGAACTTGCCGCGAACGTGATTGCAAAGAAGGTGAGCGAACTGGCAGAATCGGGAATCGTGGATATCGGCGAGCCGTCTATGGAGTTCGTCGCCTCCGATTCCATTGCCGACCGCATGGGCGATATCGGCGAGATGAGCGGACTCAACAAGTTTAACGTGTTTAAGGCGCAGAAGGTGACTGGCCATGTGATTTACCAGCAAGAAATTTCTGAACGAACCGAACCGCCTCAAGATTCGCTCTTAGATTCTACGGTAGTGCGCGATACGACCAAAACTCCATTTAAAGACGATTTCCGCAAGGCAAAGATCTTGATTCTCGGTGACAGTTTCAGCCGCATCTACCAGACGGATGCTCCCGTGAACGCGGGGTGGATTGCACACTTCGCGAAGGAGGTGGGAAGGCCTGTTGCAAGCATCGTGAGCGATGGCGGCGCTTCGACTCTGGTTCGCGAGAAACTCGCCCGCAAGGCCGGCGTGCTCAAGGGCAAGAAACTTTTGATTTGGGAATTCGTTGAACGTGACCTCCGCTTTGGTGCGGAAGGCTGGAAAGAGGTGAACTTCTAATGGCTAGGCATGGAACGCCCACTCCGGGGCAGGCAATTCTGGAAGGTATCGAGTGGCTCAAGATGGACAAGGCCGAATTCGCGCGCCGCATCGGAGTCCCGATGGAAACGCTCGAGGGCCTTATTGCGGGCACCGTCGAGATTACCCGCGAACTTGCCGAGTCGCTCGAATCCGTGACCGGGAGCCCCGCCGCCTACTGGCGCATGCTCGCGAGCAAAGCGAAGAGAACCAATGACCAATAACTAATGACCATTGACCAACTATGAATATTACTGACGCAGTTTCCTGTATGTGTGACCTCGCGAAGGGCGAGGCGGAACAGTTTGACATTATCGCTTCGAATTCTCATTCCGAAGGCCTCTCCGTATTCCAGGGGCAAGTGCAGAATACTGAAATTTCTGATTCCGTCGGGCTCGGCATCCGCGTCATCAAGGATGGTCGTCCGGGCTACGCCCATACCGAGCGCCTCACCAAGGAAGCGATTGCGCAGACCATCAAGGATGCGGTTTGCCATACGCAGTGGACCGAGAAAATCGATATCGAGCTGCCCGAGCCGGCCGAAAAGCCCGCCGGTACGCCGAACTACAATCCCGAACTCGAAAAGCTTGATTTGGGACAGCTGAAGGATTTCTGCATCGAGCTCGAGAAGGCGACATTCGCGAAGTCCAAGGAAATCGAGAACATCCCGTACCTGGGAGCCGACCGCGAAAACGACCGCACCATCATCGCGAACCACAAGGGACTCTTTTACGAAGGCAAGTCCAACTCGGTCTCGGTGGGCGCAGGCGCTGTCGCTAGCCGTGACGGCATCAAGAAACTCGGGAACTTCGTCAAGAGCGGCCGTAACTGGAGCGAATTTACCGTTGAGGAAATTGCCGGACGCACGGCCCAGTATGCGACGGAACTCTTTGGCGCCAAAAAGATCGAGGGCGGAAAGATTCCCGTGATTCTTTCCGAGCGTATCGCGGCTCGTTTCTTGGCTCTGTACGATTCCCCGTTCGAAGCGGAATCCATGCAGAAGGGCATGTCGCGCCTGGCAGGGAAGGAAGGCGAGATGGTCGCGAGCAGCGCGTTCTCGCTGTGGAACGACCCGGCCGGCGAACTGTTTCAGCACAAGCATTTCTTCGATTCCGAAGGTGTGCCGACGCAGCGCCTGAAGGTCATCGAGAACGGCGTTTTCAATTCGGCTCTTTATAACCTCGAGACTGCCGCCAAGGCCGGGCGCAAGTCTACGGGCAACGGTGCCCGCGGATTCGGGACCAAGATGTCTACGAGCTTCTACAACCTGCTGGTGCCCGCGGGCGACAAGTCTACGGCGGAACTCCTGAAACTATTCCCCAAGTGTCTGCTTGTGGCTCGCCTCGAAGGCAACTCCGGCTGCAATGCGGTCTCGGGCGAACTGAGCATCGGTGCGCACGGGTTCTGGTGCGAAAACGGCGTTATCCAGCATCCGGTCGATGGAGTGACGCTGTCCGGAAACTTCTTCGACATCATCAAGAACGTCGTCGCCGTCGGCAACGAGTACTACAATCCGTTCGCGAGCTACAAGGTGCCCGCGCTCGCTATTTCTGAACTTGCGGTGAGCTGCTAGCGGCTTTGTACTATCGCTTCGCTCAAGTTCCAAAAGCTGGTCTCGGTCATGTCCAAGCAAGCTTGGACGCGACACTCGGCCTACGCTTTTGTTTTCTGCCTGTAAATCAGCACGATAAGCCAGGTTAGCCCGGCAATGAACATCAGGCTGCAGAGCGTCTGGCCGCGGCTCATGCCGAAGAGGTCTACGCGACCAAGGTGCGCGTCGGGCCTGCGGAAGAATTCGATGAAGAATCTGAACAGTCCGTAGCCCATCAGGTACAGGCACGGCATCTTGTCCTTGAGCAGCGGGATGCGCCTCAGGTTGTACAGGAGCACGAACAAGATAACACCCTCGAAGCACATCTCGTAAAGCTGGCTCGGGTGGTGCAGAATAGGGTTGGTGATGGGGCTGTCGTGGGCAAGCGGGAAGTACATGCCGATTGGGCTCGTGGTCGCTTCGCCGAAGAGTTCGCCGTTGATGAAGTTGCCCCAACGTCCCCAAGTGTAGGCGAGGGGAGCCGCCAAAAAGCTCAAGTTCAATGTCTTCCACAAGTCCATCTTGTTGCGCTTGATGCCGATAATCGCGAAGATCGTCCCGAGAATCATGCCGCCATGGTAGCTCATGCCGGCAATCCCGGCAAAGTGGTAGCCGAGTTCGTCGCGGGTGAGCGGCAAGATGATTTCCATCGGGTTGGCAAGATAGTAGCCGGGCTTGTAGAAGAAAACGTAACCGAGACGCGCACCGATGAGGATGCCCGCGATGGCCCAGGTGAACAGGCTGTCGAAATTTTCCTTGGTGTAGCCGAGGCCTTCCTTCTTGTTGATTTTCCACATTGTAGCGTAGGCCGTGACGAACGCGAAGATGTACATGATGCCGTACCATCGGACAGGGAAGTTGCCGAGCTGGATGGCCGTGCCGTCAAAATAGGTCGGTATGAGGTTCCACCAAGAAAGATCCATGCTAGTTTCCTTTGTTCAAGTTCTGGTGCGCCCAATAATTTATAATCATTGCTGCGACTTGGCAGGCGGGCTGAGAACGGTAGCCCTGCAAATCGTGTACCTGCAGGATGACGACGACGAGGGACTTGGACGGGTCTTCCTTCGCCTGAGCGAATCCCATGAACCATTCGTAACGGCCATACGGGTCGTGACCGTCGAGCGAGCCGGTTTTTCCGCCGATATTCAGGGCGTTGTAGTTCTTGCGGGCCATGTTCCGCGTAGAGATGTGCTTGCGGGCCGTGCCGTTCGTGATGGAGCGGATCATGGCCTCGCGGAGCCCGTAATACGTATTCTCGCTGAATTTGTCCACATCGAGCGCAATTCGGCTCTTGGGAGCGTAGCCGTCGAGGTTCGCGGCCCACGGGATTTCGAGAGGCTTTTTCATGAGGATGGAGCGAACCTGGGCGGCAGCGAGCAACGGCGTGAGCGTCGTGGCTTCGGTGAACCCGCAGCTAGCCTCGGCGAGCCCGTAACCGGAATCGGGAGGCGCGTAGTTGGAACGTCCCGGGAGCCCGCCGGGGAAGTTCATGTTGTAACCGAGGTTTTTGGCGGCGGCCTTGAGCCTTGATGCACCCACGTTCATGCCGATGATGGCGAGCGGCGGGTTGGCCGACTTCGCGTAGGCGTCTTGCAACTCGATGGTCGGGCCTGTGTAGTTCTCGGGCACGCGCAGCTGGTTCTTGTAGAGCGTGTGGTGGGCGCCGCGATCGGGAATGGGGGAGTTGAGCGAGTAGCGGTTACTTTCCATCGCGGCCGCAATCGTGATAGTCTTTGCAAGCGATGCGGCAGGGAAGGTGTTGCGCGTAAAGTAATCGGGTTCGTTCTGGACCTTGTAATCCTTCGTTTCGCCCCAGGCCACAATCTCGTTGCTCTTGGGTTCCACCACGAGCACTATACTGTGCATCGGCTTGAAGCGGCGCAGCATCTGGTCGATTTTTTCGGCGAGGAACACGTCCTTCTGGTTCTTGATGTGGACGCTGTCGATGATTTCGGGTTCGGGAGCGTTCTCGGGAGCGATAGCCGCGACAATGCTTGCCTGTGCGTTAGCAAGGTTTTCGGCCTTGTCGCTCTGCATTTCGGCGGGCGTTTCGGTCGCATTGCCGTCCGTTGCCGCGGGTGACGGCGTTTCTGTAGCGGGCAGTTCTCCTGCCAGGGTATCCGGGGTGGTCTGGATGGCGGCCTGTTCCTGGGCCTTCGTGGCAGACTGCTCGTCTTTGCCGAATATGCAAGATGCGATGAATACGCAGAGGATGATGAAGACTCCCGCCGCGATGCAGCGGTTTCTCATTCTTTCTTTGTAGGGACGTCTATTTTGGGGGTCGTAGTAATATTTCATCGGGGTGTTTAGAATGTCCTGTCACTTGAAAATGGTCTTGCGGTAGTAGGCGAGCTCGGCGATGCTTTCGCGGATGTCGTTCAGCGCCTCGTGACGTTTTTCCTTCTGGAATTCTTCCAGCTGGGGGTACCAGCGGAAGGTGAGTTCCTTGATGGAGCTTACGTCGATGTTGCGGTAGCAGAGCCATTCCGAAATGGCGGGCATGTACTTGTAGAGGAATCGCCTGTCCTGCGTAATGGAATTGCCGCAGAGGACGTTTTTCGATTTCTCGGTAAAGGGCTTGATAAAGTCTAGGGTCTCTTTCTCGGCGTCGGCGAGGGAGTACCTCGAGCGCCTGCAGCGGTCGACGAGGCCGCTTGCGGTATGGTGCCGGGTGTTCCATTCGTCCATGCCCTCGAAAACGTTTTCGGGGTGGTGGATCGCTATGACGGGTCCCTCGGCGAGGATATTCAGCTCCGGATCCGTGACGATGGTCGCTATTTCCAGGACGACGTCCCTCTCCGGGTCGAGTCCGGACATTTCGAGGTCCATCCAGACGAGATTGCGGGAACTTTTCTTCTTTGCCATATCGAGTGCAAATTTAGTTTTTGCGATTATGGCTCAAAAACTGCGTTTTTTAGTTTTATGCGATTTGTCCGTCTTTTTGGGTATTTTATCACCAGAAAGGCTTGATGAGAAATAAAACACTTTTATGTAAGAAAAATATTTGCTATATTCGGCGCCGTTAATTTGTTAAACAGGAATCCTATCATGGAAGAAGTAGTCATTACTGGTATGGGCTGTGTGTCGGCCCTTGGAAATTCCCCCGACATCCTCTGGGACAACCTCTTGCAGGGCAAGTCCGGAGTCGCGACTATCGACAGGTTTGACGTCTCGACACTGCCCGTGAAGATTGCGGCTGCAGTCAAGGAATTTGACGGCTCCGAATATTTCAGTGCGCGTGACCAGTCCAGGTTCTCCAAGTGCATCCAGTATGCCGTATATTCCGCCTTCCAGGCCTTGAAGAATGCGGGGATTGACCCGAAGGCCGAAGATCCGTCCCGTTCCGGCGTGATTATCGGTGCCGGTATCGGTGGCATGAACACCTATACCGACAACGCGGTTACCTGGGGTACCCGTGGCCCGACCCGTGTTTCCCCGTTCTTCATCCCGATGTCCATTACGAACATGCCTGCGGGTGAAGTTTCCAACCGCACCGGCTGGATGGGCCCCTGCTTCGCCGTGGTTTCTGCCTGCGCCACATCGAACCATTCTATCGCGGCTGCATTCGATGCCATCCGCCTTGGCCGTGCCGACATCATGCTCGCCGGCGGTACCGACGAGACGGTGAACCCGCTCGCTCTCGCTGGCTTTACCAACATGCACGCCCTCTCCAAGCGTAACGATGACCCGGCCACTGCTTCCCGCCCGTTCGACAAGGACCGTGACGGTTTCGTGATGGGCGAAGGTTCCGGCATCCTCGTGCTCGAAAGCCTTAGCCACGCCAAGAAGCGCGGTGCGAACATCCTTGCCCGCGTTGCTGCTGTCGGCATGAGCGCCGATGCCCACCACATGTCCGCCCCGCGTGAAGACGGTGAAGGCGTGCGTCTCGCAATCGAGATGGCCCTTCGCGACGCAGGCATCTCCCCGAAGGATGTTGGCTACGTGAATACCCACGGTACGTCGACTCCGCTCGGTGACGTTGCCGAATGCTCCGCCCTCGAGAAGGTGTTCGGTGTTTCCGATTCCCTGAAGATCAACTCCTCCAAGTGCATGATCGGCCACGCCCTCGGTGCTGCCGGTGCCCTTGAAGCCATCATCACGGTGAAGTCGCTGCAGAACCAGATGATTCATGCTACAACGAACGTGTTCAACAAGGACGAACGCATCCACCTCGATGTTTGCGCCAACCAGAACACGAGCCACAACTTCAAGTACGCTCTGTCCGACGGCTTCGGCTTTGGCGGCCAGAACAGCGTGCTCCTCTTGGCCCGCGACTAATTGGTTATTAGTCATTGGTTATTGGTCATTGGTCATTAGTTATTGGTTAGTGGCTATAAGCAATCTTCAGAGAAAACCCTGCCTTCGGTGCGGGGTTTTTCTATCTTTACCGGCGTGAATTTCGCGATGAAAAAAATAATCGCCGTGATTGCGCTTGTTTGCCTGGTGCAGCCTTTGCTTGCCGCTCCGGGCGATCCACTGACCTGGCGCGATTCCACCTGGGATTACCGTAGCGAGGATTCTACCGATATTGCTGCACAGTTATCCGTGCCGAAGGTGGCCGGAGTCGCCTCGCTTACGCTTATTGCCTACGGAGCCGCCTACTGGCTCGTATTCAAGAAGGGGTGGTGGGACGACGAGAGAAGCCATTTCCATTTCGAGAATGATTTTGACTATGCGTTGAACCTCGACAAGTTCGGCCACTTTGCCGCAGGCGTTGTGCTGGGCGAGGGATTCTACGAAGGTTACCGCTGGGCCGGAACGAGCGAGTTCCAGGCGTACCTGTTTGCGGGCCTCTCGGCGATGATGACGCATGTGGCGATTGACGTGAAGGACGGCTATTCACCAGAATGGGGCTTTAGCGTTTTTGACGTGCTGAGCGGGACCTTGGGTGGCTTTTACCCGATGGCGGAGCGCTACATTCCCGTATTCAAGTACGTGGACCTCAAGTGGAGCTACTGGATCAACACGAAGGCGTATTACAGGCAGAGCCATACGGGCGTGTTTACCGATGACTATTGCAACCAGACTTTCTGGGCGTCTTTCAAGCCGTACCGCTTGCTCCCGGCAAGTGTCCGTGCCTACTACCCGAGCTGGCTTGCGATTGCCGCAGGCCTCAGCATCGACGAGGGTGTGTTCATCAAGCATTACGAGGGCACGCCGCACCGCGAAGTCTATATTGCGCTCGATTACGACCTCGAGGCGTTCCGTCCGCAGAGCCGCATGGCGCGCACGCTCATCAAGAGCCTGAACTACTTCAAGCTCCCGGCGCCCGCCATCCAGGTGTATCCGGAATTCCACTGGTACCTTTTGTACCCGATAAAGTTCTAGCCTCCCTATTATGACTGAAATCGAAAATTTTCTATCTGTCGCCGAATCCCTTGCAAAAAAGGGTGGCGACCTCTGCCTCGAACTCCAGGGCCATCTTGGCGATATCAAGTACAAGTCCGCCAAGGACGTGGTGACCATTGCCGACGTTTCGAGCGAGAAGCTTATCGTGGACGGGCTCCGCGAAGCTTTCCCGACGCACTCCATCCGTACCGAGGAAGCGGGCGTGGTGGAGGGGAGCGACCCGCGTTACCGCTGGATTATCGACCCGGTGGACGGAACCGTGAATTTCAGCCGTGGCATTCCGCTGTGGGGCATCTCGATTGCGCTCCATTTCGAAGGCAAACCGCTCGTGGCCGTAGTGAACCTGCCAAAGCTCGGCGAGATGTACACCGCGACAAAAGGCGGTGGAGCTTTCATGAACGGCAAGCCCATCCATGTGAGCCGCGAAGACAATCCGGTGCACGCCATCGTGAGTAACGGGGATTTTAACGTAGGTGACGTAGCAAAAATCAACGCGCAGAATTCTCGCAATTTCGCCCACGAATCCGAAACATTCGAACGCGTCAAGTGCCTTGGTTCCGCCGTCATCGAAGGGTGCTTTACCGCTTGCGGGCGCATTGACTGCTTCGTGATGACCATGAGCTATCCCTGGGACATTGCCGCAATTTCGCTGATTGTAGAGGAAGCGGGCGGCAAGGCGACGCATATCGACGGTTCGCCGATGCTCTTTGTCGATGCGGAACAGGTCGTGTTCAGCAATGGCCTATTGCACGATATTCTTGTCAAAACAGTCGGTTAGACAACTTAAAACGAGTTTTTTACCAGTTTCTTCTAACGAAACACGTGACTTTATATTAGATTTTTATATAAATCACGTGATTTTATTCACAAAGGAGAGACAATGAAATCCATGAAACTCTCGGCAATGGTCCTCGGTCTCGCCGTGGCTGGCGTATTCGCCCAGACTGCAGAAGCACCCGCAGCCGATGCTGCTCAGCCGGCTGCCACAGAAGCCGCTGCAGCCGAAGCCCCTGCTGCTGAAGCTGCGGCCCAGGCTGCCGAAACCGCCGCAGCTCCTGCCGATTCCGCAGCTCCTGCTGCAGCCCCGGTCGCCGAAGCCAAGGTCGATTCCGCTGCCGCACCTGCCGATACAGCCACTCCCGTTGCAGCTCCTGCTGCCGAAGCCCAGCCTGTCGCTGCCGCCATCCCGGCCCTTGCTGCCGAAGAGAATGGCCCGGAATTCAAGGTTTCGGTTTTTGTTGACCTCGAAGCCAACGTGCTGGCCTACAACAAGGACAGGCGTTTCCGTCATAGTTACTCTTCTACGTTCGATTTGGACTTCGACGTGAAGTTCAATGACTCCTGGTCTGCGTTTGTCGGTGTAGAAGCCGACGGCCTCGAAGCCTACCCGGACATCTACCTCAACGGCGCTTACCTCCAGTACCGCAACAACCTCCTTGCAGTCAAGGTTGGTGATATGACCTACTCCGAGGGGGCGTTCAACTACTACCGCTACGACGACGCCACCTACTATGCCGCCGGCATGAAGGAACAGAGCCTCCGCGGTGCCGAATTGGATATCTTCGGTATCCTCTTCGCAGTCGGTTTCTCGGCCAACGAGAACACGATGAACGTCCGTGGCTCTCGCGAAGACGACGACCAGTTCGCCTTCTTCACCCACTTAGCCTACGACCTCGACATCATGGGTCAAAAGTTCCGTCCGTACGTGGACTACAAGGGATACGATCTTGATGACGGCAAAAACGGCAAGACCATCAACAAGCTCCGTGCGGGCCTCTTCATGGACCTTTCCTTCCTCGACCTCCTCGACATCCATGCCGGTTACGGTTTCTTTGACGATGTCGTGACCAGGTCCGAACCGGTCGTGAGCCATACCTTCCTTATCGAACCGGTAGTCCACAAGGGTCCGTTCTCCCTTACCGGCTCCCTGTTCTACGCCCTGCTTGCTGAAAATCCCGACCGTGCAACAGTCATCGACCTTCCGGAACGCTTCTATATCTATGCGGAACCGGCCATGCAGTTCCTCGACGAACTCAAGGTGGGCGTCATGGGTGAATACCACACCAACGGCCTCGACGACGACAAGACCAACAACGAGTTCGCCTACCTGGGCCCGAAGGTCTACTTCAACCCGAGCAAGTACATCGCCATGCAGATGTACGGCGCCATCATCCTCCCGCTCGGTGACGGTGACGGAAAGGGTACTGTCATACAGTTCAATAAGGACGACGAATACCTGTTCGACATGGGTGCCGAACTGATGTTCAGCTTCTAGTCCCTTACAAAAAGCGTAAAAAGGAATCCCGGCTCGCTTTGATGTGAACCCCGAAAGTTGGACACAACTTTCGGGGTTTTCATGTATAAGAAACACACAAAAAAAGAATGGGCGAAAGCCTTCAAGATGTACCAAGAGGGATATGGCACCA
>Ga0310697_10000232_pt1 | contig 80070 bp, 59 predicted proteins | sample 172DNAGHGlowgp2_FD_203883 | JGI IMG/M metagenome (GOLD analysis project Ga0310697, IMG submission 203883) | Sheep rumen microbial communities from Palmerston North, Manawatu-Wanganui, New Zealand - 1728 DNA GHGlow gp2 (v2) (version 2) | ecosystem: Host-associated > Mammals > Digestive system >...
AACGCTATCTGCAGCGCGAATGTAAACCGCATCAAATAACGGAGGAGATTTGGGCGAGGCTGTTGGGGAGGCTGCTGGTGACGGGGAAGGAGATGGCATCGGGAAAACCGATGCCGGCGGAAGGGGAGAAGGGGATGGCATCGGGAAAAGCGATGCCGGCGGAAGGGGGGAAGGAGATGGCATCGGGAAAAGCGATGCCGGCGGAAGGGGCGCAGGCGGGCTTGGGTGCGGCGGTGCCTTTCGTGGCAGTGGATTCTTATGGGGATAGGGGGTTGCTGGGGAAGCGGCTGTTGCCTGTGGTGTGCCATAACAGGGATAGGGCGTTGTTTGAATGGCAGAAGCGGCGGTGTATAGAGGAGGCGCAGCGGGGTGCTGTGTTGGTATCGGCGCGGATAGCAAAGGGGGAGCAGGAAATTATAGATGCTGCGGTGCAAGCGGGGTATGCGGTTATAGTGGTTGAGGATAATGGCTTCCCAGATGTTTATCATCCCTCAGCGGCGCGGATAGAGCGGTGCGCTGATGGGCGGCTGCTAATCGTTACGCCGTGGTGCTTCACTTACCGGCGTGTAGGGGAGGCTATCACGGTGGCGGAGTGCAAGGCAATGAACTGCGTGGCACAGGCGCTGTGCCGGAAGGCAGATAACTGGTGGCGGAGTGAAGTATAAAAAAGTGGGGGAAAATTTGGTGGTGTGATGAGAAGGTGCTACCTTTGCTGACGGAATTGAAAAACTATTCTTTTTTAGCTTATGAAAAACGGTATGAATCTGAGAGCGTGGTTGGCGGCTGTAGTCATGGCTGTCGTAGTGGTGCCGACGTGGGCACAGGACAAGCAGGCGGTGACGCCCGAGAACAGGTTGATAGCGCTGCGCCACGAGATGGAGCAGATTGCTGACGTGAAGGCACAGCGACATCTCATCCGCGAGATGGCAGCGACGGGTACGTTCGTGGCGATGAACACGCTGGGAACGTGGCTCGACGACAAGGCGCTGCAGAAGGAGGCGGCACGGGGCGTGGCGACGATAGCGCTGGCACATCCAGACTACGACGGCCACTGGACGCGTTACCTGTTGGCGAAGGCAATGCCGTTGGTCGGCGGCAAGCAGCGCAAGGCCATCATGGCACAGCTGGCGCAGCCGCCGGTGGAGGGTTTTGTGAGTCATTTCAACGGCCGCGACCTGACGGGCTGGAAGGGCTTGGTGCAGAACCCCATCGTGCGCAGTAAGATGACGGCCCTGCAGCTGGTTGAGGCGCAGAAGGCGGCGGACGAACGGATGCGTGCCGACTGGCAGGTGGAGGACGGACTGCTGGCGTATGTCGGCACGGGCTACGATAATATATGTACCGTGGAGCAGTACGGCGACTTCGAGATGCTGGTGGACTGGCGCCTTGACCCGACGGGCAAGGAGCCGGATGCGGGTATCTACCTGCGTGGCACGCCGCAGGTGCAGATCTGGGACATCGCCCGTACGAATGTCGGTGCCCAGGTGGGCTCGGGCGGACTCTACAACAACCAACAGAACCGCAGCACGCCGCTCGTCGTGGCGGATAACCCGTTGGGCGAATGGAACTCGTTCTACATCTGCATGAAGGGCGACCGTGTGACGGTGCGCCTGAATGGCATCCTCGTCGTGGACAACGTGCCGTTGGAGAACTATTGGGACCGTTCGCAACCGATCTTCCCCATCGAACAGATCGAGCTGCAGGCTCACGGCAGCAAAGTCTATTACCGCGACATCTTCATCCGCCGCCTGTAGGCTGAGGTGTTTTATATGTTTTTGTGAAAGGAAGCGTGTTGTTGTGAACTTTTTTGGTGTTTTGTGCTTGCAGTTCGGAAAATAGTTGTAACTTTGCAGCACGAAAATCGATGATATGTTCAACTTTAAACATCAAAACAGACTATGAAACCAACTCTTTTCCTCCTCGCTGCCGGTATGGGCAGTCGCTACGGCGGACTGAAGCAGCTCGATGCGCTGGGTCCCAACGGCGAAACGATCATGGACTATTCCATTTATGATGCCATTCAGGCCGGCTTCGGCAAGATCGTGTGGGTCATCCGCCGCGACTTCGAGGATCAGTTCCGCAATCAGATCCTGAAGAAGTACGAGGGTCACGTTCCCTGTGAGCTCTGCTTCCAGGCTTTGGACGACCTGCCCGAAGGCTTTAGCGTTCCCGAAGGCCGCGTGAAGCCGTGGGGTACGAACCACGCCGTGTTGATGGGTAAGGACGTCATCAAGGAGCCCTTCTGCGTCATCAACTGCGACGACTTCTACAACCGCGACGCCTTCATGGCCATCGGTAAGTTCCTCGCCGAGCTGCCCGAAGGTTCTAAGGGCAAGTATGCTATGGTGGGCTTCCGCGTCGGCAACACCCTGTCCGAGAACGGCAGCGTGGCCCGTGGCGTATGCTCCACCGACGAGAACGGTAACCTGAAGGATATTGTCGAGCGCACCGAGATCGAGACCATCGACGGCGAGATCTGCTACAAGGAAGACGGCGAATGGAAGCCCGTGGGTGGCGAGAATGTGCCCGTCAGCATGAACATGTGGGGCTTCACACCCGACTACTTCGCCTACAGCGAGGAATACTTCAAGGAGTTCCTCTCCGACCCGAAGAACATGACGAACCTGAAGGCTGAGTTCTTCATCCCGCTGATGGTGGACAAGCTCATCAACGAGGGTACGGCCACCTGCAAGGTGCTCGACACGACTTCGAAATGGTTCGGCGTGACGTATGCCGCCGACCGTCCCGGCACGGTAGAGCGCATCAAGGCTCTCGTGGATGCCGGCGTCTATCCCTCGCCGCTGTTCTAATCATCATCTCTTAAGAAGTACAATTAGTTTTCGGACAAAGACAAAAAGGAGGCTGTGTCGTTCTGATGACACAGCCTCTTATACTTATTGGGTAAAGGAGTTATTTCTCGTTCGCGTCGATGTCGATCTTGCGTATGTAGAACTTGGCTTTGGCACAAAGTTCGTCGAAGTGGTTCTGCATGTCGAAGATGCGTCGTTGCTCTGCGTAGTAGGCTTCGTTGGTCCTGCCCTTGACCCTTGGCAGCATGGCTTTGAAGCGCTCCCTGACGGCGTTGAGGCTGTCCTCGAATCTGGCGAGGCTGTCGCGCGTCTCCATCAGCTCGATGCTGTCGAGGGTGAGTATGGCGGCGCGGCGTGCCTGTATGGCGGTGGGGTGTAGCTGTCGGAGGCTGAGGATGGTGTCGCGTGCTGCGGCATAATGTTTGTTGGCCAGCAAGTCGCGTGCCTGGTCCAACATGGCGAAGGCGGTTTCCTCGGCGGAAACCTCCTCTGTGGTCTTACAGCCGAGGGTGATTAGGGCTGTTCCAACGACGATGAAGGCGTATATGAGTTTCATTTCGGACGCAAATTTAGGGCTTTCCGCAAATCTTTCCATCGCGGAGCCTTCAGTCTCAACTTTTTTTATTACTTTTGCGGCTGTTTTCAATATCCTTAACACAATGAGACAACTCGATCGCGGTCAGTTGGCCGCTTTATTGGATCTTCCGATCTTCCACACGATAGGTGAAACGGCCGATGAGAAGGGCATGGAATGTTATGTGGTGGGCGGCTATGTGCGCGACCTCTTCCTCGAACGTCCGTCGAAGGACATCGATGTCGTCGTCGTGGGCAGTGGCATAGAACTGGCCAAGGCCGTGGCAAAACGGTTGGGACGCGCCGCCCACGTCAGCGTGTTCAAGAACTTCGGCACGGCACAGTTGAAAGTTGAAAGTTCACAGTTGAAAGTTCTTGAAGGATCAAGCGTCCCGTTGGGCCGAGCGGAAAGTTCAAAGTTGAAAGTTGAAAGTTCAAAGTTCTTCGAGGTATCGAAGCGACCAGAGGTCGAGCGGAAAGCGGAAAGTTCACAGTTGAATTCTATGGAGGTGGAGTTCGTTGGGGCTCGGCGCGAGAGCTACAGCCACGACTCGAGGAAGCCGGTGGTCGAGGATGGCACGTTGGAGGACGACCAGAACCGTCGTGACTTCACCATCAACGCCATGGCAGTATGCCTGAACCGTGAAAGGTTTGGCGAGTTGGTGGATCCCTTTGACGGCGTGTGGGATTTGGAAGACCGCATCATTGCGACGCCGCTGGATCCCGATGTGACGTTCTCCGACGACCCGCTGCGCATGATGCGTGCCATACGCTTTGCGACACAGCTCAACTTCATGATCGAGCCGGAGACGTTGGACGCATTGAGCCGTAATGCCGAACGCATCAAGATCATCTCGCAGGAACGTATCATCGACGAGTTGCAGAAGATCATGGCTTCGGATGCACCTGCCATCGGCTTCGAACTGTTGTTCCAGACCGGTCTCCTGGAAATCATTTTCCCCGAGCTGTATGCCTTGCAAGGCGTGGAGACGATGAACGGCCGTGCCCATAAGGATAATTTCTGGCATACGTTGGAAGTGCTGACGAACGTCGTACGGAGTATTCGTTTAACGTTTAACGATGAACGTTTAGAACAAGAAGAATTAAACGCTCAACGCTCAACGCTCAACGTAAAAGAACGTAGTCTCTGGCTCCGCTGGGCTGCCCTGCTGCATGACATCGGTAAGCCGAAGTCCAAGCGCTGGGATCCTCAGTTGGGGTGGACGTTCCATAACCATAACTATATCGGCGAGAAGATGGTGCCGCAAATCTTCCGCAGGATGAAGCTGCCAATGGACGAGCGTATGAAATATGTCCAGAAGCTGGTGGGGCTGCACATGCGTCCCATTGCCATCGCTGATGACGAGGTGACGGATTCGGCGGTGCGCCGTCTGCTGTTTGAGGCGGGCGACGACATCGATGACTTGATGCTGTTGTGCGAAGCCGACATCACGAGCAAGAACGAGCAGCGTAAGCAGCGTTTCCTTGATAACTTCCAACTCGTGCGCCATAAGCTGGTGGATCTGGAGGAGCGCGACCGCATCCGTAACTTCCAGCCGCCTGTCGATGGCGAGGAGATCATGCAGCGCTTCCATCTGACGCCCTGCCGCGAAGTGGGCGTGCTGAAGACGGCTGTCAAAGATGCCATCCTCGACGGCGTGATCCCCAACGAACACGATGCCGCCCTGCAGTTCGTCATCGAGAAGGCGAAGACGATGGGGCTGAAAGTTGAAAGTTGAAAGTTGAAAGTTGAGAGTTGAGAGTTGAAAGTTGAGAGTTGAAAGTTCACACCTATATATTATGGTACAGGATATACAGTTGCGAGTGCTGCCTCAGGTGGCAGCTTCAGAGTCGGGCATCAAGACCTTTCTCACGCAGGAAAAAGGCTTGGATGGTCGTCGATTGAAAGGCATTCGGGTGGTGAAGCGGAGCATCGATGCCCGTCAGCGCCAGGTGATGGTGAACCTGACGGTGCGGACATGGTTGGACGAAGAGCCCGAGATGGCGGCTTTCGAGAGGATCGATTATCCTCAAGTCGAAGGTCGGCCGCAGGTGGTGGTCATCGGTGCCGGCCCTGGCGGTCTCTTTGCTGCCTTGCGTCTCATCGAGCTGGGCTTGCGCCCCATTGTCGTGGAACGCGGCAAGAATGTTCACGACCGCAAGAAAGACTTGGCACGCATCGCTCGGGAACATGTCGTGGACCCTGAAAGCAACTACTCGTTCGGCGAGGGTGGGGCAGGGGCCTACTCCGACGGCAAGCTCTACACCCGTTCGAAGAAGCGCGGCTCGGTGGAGAAGATCCTGAATGTGTTCTGTCAGCACGGTGCTTCGACGGATATCCTCTGCGATGCACATCCCCATATCGGCACCGACCGCTTGCCGCGCGTCATCGAGAATATGCGCAACACGATTCTGAACTGTGGCGGTGAGGTGCATTTCGAGACGAAGATGACCGACCTGCTCATCAAAGAGGATAAGGTTGTCGGTTGTGTGTGCCAAAATCTTCAATCATCATTGCTCAATGCTCAATCCTCAATCGAGTTCCACGGTCCCGTGATCATGGCGACCGGTCATTCTGCACGCGATGTATATCGGATGCTGGCCGCTCAGGGCATTGAGATTGAGGCCAAAGGCATTGCCGTGGGCGTACGTCTGGAGCATCCTTCGGCGCTGATTGACCGCATACAGTATCATAGCCGTGAGGGTCGTGGCAAATGGCTGCCGGCGGCGGAGTATGCCTTCGTGCAGCAATGCCAGGGACGAGGGGTCTATAGCTTCTGCATGTGTCCCGGCGGTTTCGTCGTGCCGGCAGCAACAGGGCCGGAACAGGTGGTGGTGAACGGCATGAGCCCCAGCCATCGAAACGGACGATGGAGCAACTCGGGCATGGTCGTCGAGGTGCGACCGGAAGACGTGGAAATTGGACAATTGGACAATGGACAATGGATAATGGATAATGGACAATGGATAATGGATAATGGACAATCGTCGTCTTATTCATCAATCCTCAATCCTCAATCCTCATTAAAGATGATGGCGTTCCAGGAAGAGCTGGAACGGCTGGCGTGGCAGCAGGGAGGACGCCGACAGACGGCACCGGCGCAGCGCATGGCAGACTTCGTGAACGGACGTCTGAGCTATGACCTGCCCGAGAGCAGCTATGCCCCGGGGCTGGTCTCGTCGCCGCTGCATTTCTGGATGCCTAAGTTCATCACCGAACGTCTGCAGGAAGGCTTCCGTGCTTTTGGCCGCAAGAGTCATGGCTTCCTGACGAACGAGGCTACGGTGATCGGCGTGGAGACGCGTACGTCGGCTCCTGTGCGTATCGTCAGAAATAATGAGACCCTCCAACACGTGAGGTTGGAAGGTCTCTATCCTTGCGGCGAAGGTGCCGGTTATGCCGGTGGCATCGTCAGCGCTGCCATCGATGGCGAGCGTTGTGCCGAGGCGGCAGCTTTGCAGATGAACTGTTGACTTATTCGTCAGCCGGAGCCTGATCGATCAGCTCGAGGAACTCGTCGAGCTTCGGCGTGATGATGATCTGTGTGCGGCGGTTGCGCTGGCGACCGGCCTCGGAGTCGTTGGAGGCAACGGGATTGTATTCGCCACGGCTGCCTGCCGTCATGCGCTTAGGATCAACACCATAGCGGTTCTGCAATTCCTGTACGACGCTGGAAGCACGTAGTGCAGCGAGGTCCCAGTTGTTGCGGATGTTCTCGCGGCTGATGGGCACGTTGTCGGTGTTACCCTCGATGAGCACTTCGTAGTCGCGGTAGTCGTTGATGATCTTGGCAATCTTCTCAAGCGTCTCGGCGGCACGGTCGCTGATCTGATAGCTGCCGCTCTTGTAGAGCATGTTGTCAGCCAACGAGATATACACGACGCCCTTGAGCACCTGGACATCGACATCCTTCAGCTCCTCCTTGGAGAGGGAGCGTGTGAGCTTGTTGGTGAGTACGACGTTGAGGCTGTCGCTCTTGTCCTTGGCTTCGACGAGTTGCTTGATGAACTTGTTGGAGGCGTTGATCTCGTCGACGAGCTTGGCAATGTTCACGTTGCCGGCCTGTAGATTCTTGTCGAATGAGCCCTGTAGCGCCGCGTAGGCACGGCCCAGTCGCTCGTTCTCGGCCTTGGCGTCGGCCAGGCGCTCCTCAAGGGTCTTGATGGTGACGCGATTCTCGGCGAGCTTGACCTGAGCGGCCTGGTACTCGCTCTGCAGGGTGTTGTAGTTGCCTTGCAGCTCATTGAATTTCTTCTTGCTGGCGCAGGAGGTCAGCAGAAGGCCTGCGGTGAGCAGGAGGATAATCTTTTTCATAGTCATTCAATTTACGTTAGTAATTTGTAGATCATAGATTTTCTAGATTTTCTAGATTTTCTAGATTTTCTAGATTTTCTAGATTCTCTAGAGGTTCTAGAGGTTCTAGAGATTCTAGAGGTTCTAGAGGTTCTAGATTTTCTAGAGGTTCTAGATTTTCTAGAGGTTCTAGATTTTCTAGAAATTCTAGATTTTCTAGAGGTTCTAGATTTTCTAGAGGTTCTAGATTTTCTAGAGATTCTAGATTATCTAAAAATGATTCTTTTTCGGTGCAAAGGAATAGTTTTATCGGCAAACCACCAAAAACTTACACCTTATTTATATTAAATGACGTTAAAAGGGCGGGAATTGTTAAGGAAAGTCATCAAAAAGGTGTACCTTTGACAACTATTTTACACGATTACACAATGAAACGACTCTTTTTGCTCACGATTGTCGCAGTTTTATCGCTGTGCGTTGCTCCTGTTTCCGCTCAGGATTACACCCCGTTGTCGCTGAATGACCTCACGCCTCTCAACCAGGTACAGAACCGTCCTTGGGTGAGTGTCCACGATCCTTCCGTCGTCCATTCGACAGGCAACACCTATTATATTATAGGTTCCCATCGGGGCTGGGCACGTTCGAACAACCACATGGTGAGCTGGCAGGGTTTGGACAACGGCAACCTGTTCGGCACGGTGAACAGTTCTGGCAACGTCGTCGTGACCAACTTTGCAAACGCTTTCTCGAAAAACCAAGTGACGAAGGTGAAGGCGCTGGTCAACGGCACGGTGCAGGAAGTAGATTTCGGCACTTACAACGCTGAGGCTTGGGCACATGCCGATGATGCAAGCTACAATATCGCCGGCAACCTTTGGGCACCCGACATCATCTGGAACCCCACGATGGGGAAATGGTGTATGTACATGAGCGTCAACGGCCCTAACTGGCACTCCGTGATCGTGTTGCTGACGGCCAACGCCATCACAGGTCCCTACGTCTATCAGGGTCCCGTGACGTTCTCCGGTTTCATCAACGGCACCAACAGCTATATCAACTGGAAGAAGACGGACTTGGAACTGGTCATCGGCAAGCAGAACACGTTGCCGGCCCGCTACAACCGAGGCAACGACTGGGGTACCTATTGGCCCAATGACATCGATCCTTGCGTATTCTACGACGATGACGACCAGCTGTGGATGAGCTATGGCTCGTGGAGCGGTGGCATCTTCATGCTGAAGCTGGACAAGGAGACGGGTCTGCGTGATTACACCGTCACCTATCCCGAGACGAAGGACAACGGTGGCCGCCCCATCACCGATCCCTATTTCGGCAAACGCATCGCCGGCGGCTACTACTCCAGCGGCGAGGCCTCGTATATCCAGAAGATCGGCAACTACTACTACCTCTTCATGAGCTACGGCGGTTTGGAATCGACGGGTGGCTACGAGATTGCCATCTTCCGTTCGGAGAAGCCCGACGGTCCTTATCTCGATGCCCAGAACCTCGATGCCTTCTACAACGGTCGCTACTGGCTCAACTTTGGTCCCAACCAGCAGACGACAGGCGGCATGCGTCCCTTCGGCGCCTACGACAAATGGGGCTTCATGACGGTGGGCGAGCTGGCGCAAGGTCACAACAGCGCCATCGTCGATGACGAAGGTCGTGCGTTCATCGTCTATCACACGCGCTTCAACGATGGCGGCGAAGGCCACCAGGTGCGTGTCCACCAACTCTTCCAGAATGCACAGGGCTGGCTGTGTGCTGCCCCCTTCCAGTTCGACGGCGAAGAGGACACCGATGCCACATTGGCTGCAGGCTGTCGTTATACGAAAGAAGAGATCGTCGGCGACTATGAGGTGCTCATCCACCGCTATCGTCTCGACCATGCCAACCGCGAAGTAGTCACGCCTATTCACCTGACCCTGAACGACAACGGACGCATCACGGGCGACCTGTCCGGTTCGTGGTCGATGACCGACGGCACGGCTTACATCAAGATGACGGCCGGAAGCGTGACCTATAACGGCGTGGTCGTGCAGCAGCAGATGGACGGCACATCGTACAAGGCCATCTGCTTCACCGCAACGGCCAACAACGGCGTGAGCATCTGGGGATGGAAGATGGAACCCCAGTCCGCCATCGCCTATACCTATAAGAATTATAACGTTCCGGTGAGCAATAATGCCACGGTGAGCAAGAACCTGTCGCTCTCGGGCACAGGCTATTACGGCGCCCGCGTGGAATGGATCTCTTCGGAGCCAGACGTGATCTCCAATACCGGTAAGTACAATCCTACGGACGCCAACGTCCCCGTTGAGCTGACGTGTCGCATCGTTTGTGGCAATTACAGCTACGATCGCACGTTCAACGTCACGGCTTCCCGTGCCAAGACCATCAATGGCGATGCCACTTCGGGCATTATGGCTTACTACAACTTCGACGCAAAGCCGACGTTCAACCTCTACAATGAGGAGCAGGTTGCATACTATGGCAGAGTCGGCTCATCGACCACCGCTGCAGCGTTGGAGGAGGATGCAGACCGCTTCGGCAAGGTGGCGCACCTGACGGGAGCAGCAGAACGTGCCAACAGCTACGTTCGCTTCATCAATCCTCTGCAGGGCTTGAGCGACCTCGAGGGCTTTACCATCTCGACATGGGTGCGCCGCGACGATGTTGATGACCTGACGGGCACGCTGTGGGCCTTCACCGACAAGATGGGTAACCTCACGACCGTCTCCGAGCGACTCTTCATGACCGGCAATGCGTTCATCGGTTTCGAGAGCGGCGATAACCATTTCGAAATCAACCATCCTAACGACGTGACCACCAACTATATCGCCAACCGTTGGTCACTCGTCACGTTGACCGTGTCCAAGGAGGACGGCCTTGCGCTCTATGTCGATGGCTCGCGCAAGCAGTGGAAGACCTTCACCTCGTCGGCCGGAACGGCCTCTACGGCAGCCTTGGCGGCTAAGATGTTTGATTATCAGCACGTGATGGACTTCATCACCAAGGCCGGTTATCTGCAGCTCGGCCTGGGTTCGGGCTACGGTTCGCCGGAGGCCAGCTTCGATGATCTCCTGGTGTACAACCGTGCGCTCTCGCCGTCCGATGTCAACGCCCTCAATACGTTGCTCAACCGCGTCAATGACTTCTCGCCGGAAGGCACAGGCATAGAAACGATCGTACCTGCTGTCGCTCAACCGTCGAGAGGCATCTTCGACCTCAGCGGACGACAGATTCCAACGGGCACCACGCTCGAACGGGGCATTTACATCATCAACGGCAAGAAAGTGATGGTGCGTTAAACGCTAATCGACTATACGTTAAACAAAATAATAACCTTTGGCCTTGATCTCCGCCCAAACGCGGGGTTCAAGGCCAAAGCCGTTATAAGCAGGATCGTGGGCTATGGCCTCACGTATTTGTGTGGAAGACAGGTCGATGAGGGGCGTGCAGACAAGTTTGACGCCATCGGGCAGCGAGGCTTCGTCAATGGGGTAGCCGGGACGGGGATAGATGATTACGCGATGGTGGCTGAGGATGTCTTCGGCGCGATACCACTGCGGGAAGCGATGCCAGTTGTCGGCACCGATGACGAGTTCGAAAGCGTGGTCGGGATAGGCCGTGCGTAAGCCTTCGAGCGTCGTCACCATATACGATGGGCGGGGCAGATGAAACTCAAAATCACTCACCTTCAGATGACGCTTGCGACCTATGGCAAGACGGGCAAGGCGCAAGCGGGCGGCATCGTCGAGCAAACCGGAAGCGGGCTTCAACGGGTTCTGTGGCGAGACAAGGAACCATAACTCGTCGACGATGCCCTGTCGGACGAGCCATTGTCCCAGGGCGATGTGACCTGTGTGGATGGGGTTGAAGCTTCCGCCGTAGATGCCGATGGATGAAGACCCACCCCCCGCCCTCCCTGTGAGGGAGGGAGTTGAATGTGGTGCCAGTTGTTCTTCTCCCTTATACATATTAAATTATCGGTTCTTCAAAGGTAACCACTCCCTCCCTACAAGGGAGGGTGAGGGGTGGGTCCTAAGAAATCGCATATGACCGTGTAGGCATCGGCCTTGGCGGTTTCGAGGTTGTCGTTGACGACGATCTGGTCGAAACGCGGAGCGAAGGAGAGCTCGTAGGCAGCGCGGTCGAGGCGTTGTTGGATGACCTCGGGGGCATCGGTGCCGCGTCCTTCGAGGCGACGGCGCAGTTCCTCGATGCTGGGTGGCTGGATGAAGAGGCTCAGGGCGCGGTCGCCGAAGTAGTCCTTCAGCCGCATGCCGCCGTGGACATCGACGTCGAAGATGACGTTCTGCCCTTCGGCCAACTGCTTTTCCACCTGTGCCTTGAGGGTACCGTAGTAGCGGTCCTCGTACACTTCCTCATATTCGATGAAATCGTCGGCGGCGATGTGCTCGCGAAACTCCTCGGGCGACATGAAGAGGTACTCCACGCCGTGCTGCTCCTGATCGCGAGGCGGTCGGGTGGTGGCTGACACCGAGAATGCCAGGTTCAGTTCCTCGTGAGGCATCAGGCTGTTGATGATCGTGCTCTTGCCGCTGCCGGAAGGAGCGCAGAAGATGATGGCGGACCCACCCGAGGAAGCACCCCCCGCGGACCCACCCCCCGAACCAGTCCAGCCGGAACACTTAATAGTTCCGGCTTCCTGGCACCCTGTGAGGGAGGAAGTAGAATGTTCTTGACTATTTGCGTTCTTTTTCATAATAATCGTGGGTCTTCTACATGACATTAAGTACTTGTTCCTTAATCTGCTCGAGCTCATCCTTCATCTTGACCACGATGTTCTGCATCTCGGCGATGTTGGATTTGCTGCCGGTGGTGTTGATCTCGCGTCCCATTTCCTGAGCGATGAAGCCGAGCTTCTTACCCTGTCCGTGGCCGCTGGCCATCGTCTCGGTGAAGTAACGCAAGTGGTTGGCTAAGCGTTGTTTCTCCTCGTTGATGTCGAGTTTCTCGATGTAGTAGATCATCTCCTGCTCCAGGCGGTTGCGGTCCACCTGCACTTCCGGTATCGAGTTGAGCCCGTCGATGATACGGCTGCGGATCTTCTCGACACGAGCCTGTTCATAAGGCTCGATCTGTGCAAGGAGTTCCGTGATGTTGGCGATTTTCTCGGCAAATTTCTTCTCGAGAGCAGCCCCTTCCTGGCGACGGAAGTCCATGAGGGCGTCGATGGCGCGTTGAGCCACATCGTGAGCCACGGCCCATTCTTCCTCCGAGAGTTCCACGACCTCCGTCCGCGTCAGCACATCGGGTAGCCGCAGCAACGTCGGGATCCATTGTTCTTCGGGATCCTCAAGGTCGAATTCCTCGACGATGCTGTTGATCTGTTCGACGTAGGACTTCACGATGGTGCGGTTGATGGGTGTTGAGGCATTGTTGTCGTCTCGTTCGATGAAGAGGCTGAAGTCCACCTTGCCACGTTCGAGGGCCGTGGAGATCATGGCGCGCAGCTCCATCTCCTTCTCACGGTAGATGGGCGCAATGCGTGTCTGCAAGTCGAGAGCCTTGCTGTTGACGGACTTGATCTCGGCGGTAATTTTCTTGCCACGGTATTCGGCTGAAGCCTTGCCGTAGCCGGTCATTGATAGAAGCATTTTATTCGTTCAGCGTTTAGCGTTTAACGTTTATTTCTTTATAAATAAGTCCGCGTTCAACGTTTAAACGGTAAACGTTCAACGTTAAACGACGATTGTTTTGGGTGCAAAGATAGTAAAAAGTGAAATAGGAAAGCGTGAAAAATGGGAAATATAAGAATGAATAAGGAAAAAAGAGATAAAAAAACTATAAATTGTAAATTGTAAATCGTCAAATCGTAAATTATATGTATCTTTGCACCCTAAAATGGGATTAACCCCATTAATCGTTAATAGTAAATTGTCAAATTGTAAATTACATTGGCTTGCATACTACATATTGAGACCAGTACGAAGGTGTGTTCGGTGGCGGTGAGCGAAGATGCTCACGTCATTTTCGAGCAAACCGATTTAGAGGGACCTAATCATGCTACACGCTGCGGCGTCTTTGTTGACGAAGCCCTGAGCTTTGCCGAGAGCCACGCTATTCCCTTGGATGCCGTCGCCGTCAGCGAAGGTCCGGGCAGCTACACGGGATTGCGCATCGGTGTGTCGATGGCCAAAGGTGTCGCTTATGGTCGCGGCGTTCCGCTCGTGGCCGTATCGACCCTGGAACTGTTGTGCGTACCCCTTTTGCTCTACCGCGAGGACATCGAGGACGAGGCGCTTTTCGTGCCGATGATCGATGCCCGCCGCATGGAGGTCTATGCCGCTGTCTATGACCGGGCATTGAAGCCTTTGCGCACCATCCAGGCCGACATCGTGGACGCCGACACCTATCGCGAATGGCTCGACCGCGGCCCGGTGTACTTCTTCGGCGACGGTGCCGCGAAGTGCAAGGCCGTCATCCAGCATCCCAACGCCCATTTCGTCGAGAACATACATCCGCTGGCCAAGCACATGTATCCCCTCGCAGCTCGTGCACTCAGCCGGGGCGAGACGGTCGATGTGGCCTACTTCGAACCATTCTATCTCAAGGATTTCGTGGCCACGAAACCGAAGAATCCGTTAAGCGTTTAACGATTAACGTTTAAAGGCTGAACGACAAGAAAATAAAAGGACTAATCATCTAAACGTTAAACGCTAAACGTTAAACGAAAATGACCTATAACACCCAACGTGAGAAAATGATCCTGCCGGAGTACGGTCGCACCATCCAGGAGATGGTGGACATCTGCCTGCAGATTGAAGACCGCAGCGAACGTCAGCGCTGTGCCAAGAATATCATCGCCGTGATGACCACGATGAACCCTGACGTCCGCCAGCAACCCGACTACGAACGCAAGTTGTGGGATCAGTTGGCCATCCTGTCCAACTATCAGCTCGACATCGACTACCCTTATGAGGTCGTCAAACCTGAGGACATCACCTCTAAGCCCAAGCCCCTGAAGTACCCGATGACGCGCATCCGCTATCGCCACTACGGCCATCTCACTGAGGAGTTTATGCACAAGCTGAAGGATATGCCCGAGGGTGCCGAACGCGAAGAACTCACGTCGATGATGGCCAACTTCATGAAGCGCAGTCTCTATAACTGGAACCGCGACGCGATGGATGAGCGCAAAGTGCGCACCGACCTGTCGTCTTATACCGACGGCACGGCCAATATCCCCGAGAACTTCCGTTTTGCATCGGTCAGCAATGGCCATCTGCCCGGCAGCAATGCCAGCAAGAAGAAAAGGAAACGCTAAAGCCTAATTCGTCGTTAAACGCTCAACGCAATAATTAAACGCTAAACGTTAAACGAACAAGTATGAGTTCATTCCAGATTGAAGGCGGACATCGCCTCTCCGGCGAGATCACTCCGCAAGGCGCTAAGAACGAAGCACTGCAGGTGCTTTGTGCCACGTTGCTCACCGATGAGCCGGTGCATATCACCAATGTGCCGGACATCTCCGACGTGAACAACCAGATTCAGTTGCTCAAGGAGATCGGCGTCAAGGTGACGCAGCACGGCAAGGGCGACTACACCTTCCAGGCCGATGCCGTGGACCTCGCATTCCTCGAGAGTGAGGAGTTCCTGCGTTGCTCGTCACGTCTGCGGGGCAGCATCATGTTCCTCGGTCCGTTGCTCACCCGTTTCGGTCGTGCTCTGGTGTCGAAGCCTGGCGGCGACAAGATCGGGCGCCGCCGTGTGGACACGCATTTCCTGGGTATGCAGAAGCTGGGTGCCCATTTCCGTTACGACGACGAGCGTGGGGTGTTCGACATCACAGCCGAGCGTCTGCACGGTTCCTATATGCTCCTGGACGAGGCATCGGTCACGGGAACGGCCAACATCATCATGGCCGCCGTGCTTGCTGAGGGAACGACCACGATCTACAATGCAGCCTGCGAGCCCTATATCCAGCAGCTGTGCCGTATGCTCAATGCGATGGGTGCCCACATCGAGGGCATCGCTTCGAACCTGCTGACCATCCATGGCGTCGAGTGCCTCCATGGCACCGAGCATCGAATCCTGCCCGATATGATTGAAGTGGGTTCGTTCATCGGCATGGCGGCGATGTGCGGCGACGGCATCCTCATCCGCGACGTGGGCTACGATGATCTCGGCATCATCCCCTATACCTTCCGCCGCTTGGGCATCTCCGTGCAGCGTCAAGACGATAACATCTACGTTCCCTGTCACGACCACTACGAGATCGAGTCGTTCATCGACGGCTCGTTCATGACGTTCAGCGATGCCCCCTGGCCAGGCTTGACCCCTGACCTGTTGAGTGTGCTGCTGGTGGTATCGACGCAGGCTAAGGGCAGCGTGCTCATTCATCAGAAAATGTTCGAGAGCCGTCTGTTCTTCGTGGACAAGCTCATCGACATGGGCGCTCAGATCATCCTTTGCGATCCCCATCGCGCCGTCGTCGTAGGACACGACAACCAGATGCGGTTGCGTGCCGGACGTATGTCGTCGCCGGATATCCGTGCCGGCATCGCCCTGCTCATCGCCGCCATGAGTGCCGAAGGCGTGAGCACCATCAGCAATATCCAACAGATCGACCGCGGCTACGAGGACATCGAACGACGTTTCAATGCCCTTGGTGCCTGCATCACGAGATTACCCGATTGAAGACAATGATTACCGCCGCCGACGTATATAAAATAGGTATGATCACGCGAACACATGGCGTTCGTGGTGAAGTGGCCTTTCAGTTCACCGACGACGTGTGGGATCGCGTCGAAGCCGATTACCTGTTCCTGAGCCTCGACGGCTTGCTCGTTCCCTTCTTTCTCGAAGAGTGGCGCTTCCGGTCGGACTCCGTGGCGTTGCTGAAGTTCGAGGATGTCGATAAGGCAGATGCCGCAGAGCGCCTCGTCGGTGCTGAGGTCTTCTTCCCGAAGGCGTTGACGCCCTCCGAGGTGGACGACGAAGACCTCACGTGGCAGATGTTCACGGGCTTCGAGGTGTGGCAGGACGGCCGATGTCTGGGACGTGTCGATTCCGTCTATGACCAGACGGCCAACATCCTTCTTGATGTGGCGACGCCGGACGGCGACAGCATTCTCATCCCGGCTCACGAGGACTTCATCCAGCGCGCCGACCATCGCGAGCGCCGGCTCTATGTCCACGTCCCCGATGAGCTATTGACCCTGAACAGTTAAGTATGTTGCGACTCAGTCGCAACAAACAGAACATGATATGCAAAAAGATAATCAACAGCTTAAACAGATAGCCATCCTCGGTTCCACCGGCTCCATCGGAACGCAGGCGCTGCAAGTCATCGCGGCCCATGCCGACCGCTTCGAGGCACGCATCCTCACGGCCAACAACCGCTGGCAGCTGCTTGCCGAGCAGGCCCGTCAGTTCCTGCCGGCAGCGGTGGTCATCGCCAACGAGGCGCACTACGAGGCACTGCGCGACGCCCTCTCCGACTTGCCGATTGCGGTCTATGCCGGAGCCGATGCCTTGTGCCAGGTCGTGGAGTCCAACGAGGTGGACATGGTGCTCACGGCGATGGTAGGCTTTGCAGGCCTGCCGCCGACGATAGCCGCCATCCGTGCCGGCAAACCTATCGCGCTGGCCAATAAGGAGACGATGGTCGTCGCCGGTGAGCTCATCAATCGCCTGTGCCGTGAACATCAGGTACCCATCCTGCCCGTTGACAGCGAGCATTCGGCCATCTTCCAAAGCCTCATCGGCGAGGTGTCGCCCATCGAGAAAATCATTCTCACCGCTTCCGGTGGCCCCTTCCGCACCTTCACCAAGGAGCAGCTGCAGACCGTCACACCGCAGATGGCGCTAAGGCATCCCAACTGGGACATGGGCGCCAAGATTACCATTGACTCCGCCACGATGATGAACAAAGGCTTCGAGGTCATCGAGGCCAAGTGGCTTTTCGGCGTTGACCCCGACAAGATACAGGTCGTCGTGCATCCGCAGAGCGTCGTACACTCGGCGGTTCAGTTTGCCGACGGTGCCGTCAAGGCACAGTTGGGCGTGCCGGATATGCGTGTGCCCATCCAGCTCGCCTTCTCTTTCCCCGAACGACTGCAAAGCGATTTCGACCGCTTGGATTGGTTCACGATGCACGACCTGACCTTCGAACGTCCCGACACCGACCGTTTCCGCTGCTTGGCACTCGCCTATGAGTCATTGCATCAGGGCGGCAACATGCCTTGCATCGTCAACGCCGCCAACGAAGTCGTCAACCGCGCCTTCCTCGTCGGCAACTGTGCCTTCCTCGAGATGGCCGACATCATCGAGAAGACCATGCAGCGCGCCACGTTTATCCAACAACCCACCTACGAGGATTACCTCGCAACGGACAAGGAGGCAAGAAGGATTGCGGCGGAGCAGACCCACCCCTCACCCTCCCTGTGAGGGAGGGGGTAGTCACCTTTCAAGAATAGTAAATATTTATTCATCCTAAAAAATGACCCTATAACCCGTCACCCTCTCAATTCATTCCACTCCCTCCCTCACAGGGAGGGTGAGGGGTGGGTCTTAAACTATGTCTGTTTTCTGGATTAAAACATTTCAATTGATTCTGTGTTTTGCCCTCTTGATCGTGTTGCACGAGGGCGGTCATTTCTTCTTCTCGAAGCTCTTTGGCGTTCGCGTGGAGAAGTTTTATATGTTCTTCGACTGGAAGTTCCATCTCTTCTCCACGAAGGACAAATGGTTTGCACGCCTGTTCCCGAAGGTGGCCAAGAACGAAACCGAATACGGCATCGGCTGGATTCCTCTCGGCGGTTACGTCAAGATTTCCGGCATGGTCGATGAAAGCCTCGACCTCGAGCAGATGAAGCAGCCGGTGCAGCCCTATGAGTTCCGCGCCAAGCCTGTGTGGCAGCGCTTCCTCATCATGGTGGGCGGCGTGCTCGTGAACTTCCTCCTCGCGCTGTTCATCTATGCGATGATCCTCTTCGCATGGGGCAGCGACACGTTGCCGATGACGCATATCACCGACGGCTTTGCCTACAACGAGATGGCCGAGGACCTCGGCTTCGTCGATGGCGACATCCCCGTGAAGATCGATGGTGAGGTCATCGAAGGTTGGGAAGGCAGCGTCTATCGCGCCATCTCCAAGGCCAAGACCGTCACCGTGCTGCGCGAAGGCAAGGAAGTGGAGATTGCGATGCCCGAAGGTGGCGTCAATATGCTGGAGATGGTCGAGCAGGATCCCCGTTTCCTGTCGGTGAACGTGCCGGCGCGGGTCGATAGCGTCCTTCCCACGGCAGCAGCGGCGAAGGCCGGCATGAGGAAAGGTGCCCGCATCCTTGCCGTTGACGGTCAGGAGGTGCAATGGTGGGGCGACTTCGATCAGATCATGGGGCGCAAGGCCGATGTCCTTGCGGCCGACTGCTCCCACGAGGACAGCGTCAGCCTCCGTCAGCTCCCCGTCGTGTTCATCAACGAGGGTGCCGCGACGCCCGACACCGCAACGCTCATGCTGGACGAGAACTACATGCTGGGCATCGTCAAACTGCCCTATCAGTATTACTACAAAGACGCTTACGTCCACCGCGACTACGGCTTCTGGGAGAGCATCCCCGCCGGCATCGCCTACGGTTGGGAGACCTTGAAGGGCTATGTCAGCGACTTGAAATACGTCTTCACGAAGAAAGGCGCCCAAAGCGTCGGCTCCTTCGGCACGATCGGCAACCTGTTCCCCGCCGTGTGGGATTGGGCGTCGTTCTGGAACATCACCGCCTTCATCTCCATCATCCTCGCCGTGATGAACATCCTGCCCATTCCCGGCCTGGATGGCGGCCACATCTTCTTCCTCCTGGTTGAGGCCATCACGCGCCGTCCGCCGTCGGAGAAGTTCATGGAGCGAGCACAGTATGTCGGCATGGCCCTCCTCTTTGCGCTCATGGCTCTGGCGTTGTTCAATGATGCCGTTAAGTTCCTGTTCTAAATTCTTCATTCTTCACTCTTCATTCTTCACTCTTCATTCTTCATTCTTCACTCATAATCATGCCCCGTCATTCTTCATTCTTCATTTCTCTGCTGTTCTTGTCGCTGGCATGTGGCTGCTCCGAGGACAAGGATGCGTCTATGGTCAACTTCCTCGTTGACAACGATAGCATCACATGTCAGATCAGCGTTCCTGTGCCCGAGTCATCGCTCAAGATGCCCTTCGGCGAATGGCTCGACGAGCTGTTGGGAGGCTACTATACGGGCGATGCCGGCGACCTCGACGCCCTCGTGGCGTTCTACGGGAAGTCGATTACCGACACCCTGCAGGCCCGACTCCGTGAGATGCCGGGCACGCCGAAGGAATATGAGGCGACGGCCGGGAAGACTTACGAGACCGAGCAGTTCGTCACCTACAACCTCTCGACCTACTTCGGCATCGGCGGCGCTCATCCCACCTCGGGCGAGTACGGAGTGACCTTCCGCAAGAACGACGGGCGCCGCATCACGTGGGACATCATCCGCAACGATCAGCTCGTGGCATTCAACGACCTCCTGTGCGAAGAACTCGAAGGTTATTTCAATGTCAAGAGCAGTGCGCAGTTGGAGAAACTGCTCGCCACCGACCGCGTGTTCGACCTGCCCCTGCCCAAGACCCCGCCTTACTTCACCGAGGAGGGTGTCGTCTTTGTCTATCAGCAATATGAGATTGCCGCATACGCCTGCGGTATGCCCGGCAGCACCATACCCTACGATCGCATCAAACCCCTGCTGACCGAATGGGCAAAAAAGATGCTTCCCAAATAGGCCTAGCCTTCCTGCTGCTCGTCATCGGCGGCGGCATCTATCTGCTCATGCGTCAGCCGGTGATGCTGATGCACAAGGTGGCCTCGGAGCTCGGCATCGGCATCTTTATCGATAAGGGCCGTATGCTCGTCCAGGGATGGCAACTGCCCGAATGGATGATCTTCAGCTTGCCCGGCGCCCTATGGTCGACGGCTTACATCCTGATCATCGACGCTCTGCTGTCCAAGAGCCCGTCGTGGCGCCGTTTCGCCGTAGCCGCCTTCATCCCCCTCGTGGGCATCGTCTCTGAGTTGCTGCAGTTCGTCGGCCTCCTGCCTGGCACGTTCGATGCCTTGGACATCATCGCCTACGCCTTGCCCCTGCTCATCTACGCTTGATTTTTCACTTTTCACTCTTCATTCTTCATTCTTCATTCTTCAATCTTCACTCTTTTCCTATGGAATTCTCAGCTAAACAAATCGTCATCATCATCGTAGCAGCCGCCTTCATTGTCATGGGCGTGCTCACCATTGTCATCGTCGTGACGGATGATGGCACAGAAAGCAACACCGAGAACGCCGAGGGCACAGGCAAGAAAGGGGAGGCAGACCCCGACCAGCCGCTCGACTATAGCCAAAGCGGCGACAGCGTCGTCGTGCGCAATGCCATCGAAGGCGACCCCTACGAGGAACTCGACGAGCTCATCGGCCTCGAGGCCGTCAAGAATGAGGTGCACTCACTCGCCAACTTCGTCAAGGTGCAGAAACAACGTGAGGAGAAGGGCATGAAGACGCCCAAGATGTCCTACCATCTCGTCTTCACCGGCAGCCCCGGTACGGGTAAGACCACCGTGGCGCGCATCGTGGCACGTATCTACAAAGACCTCGGCATCCTCAAGAAGGGCCACACCGTGGAGACCGACCGTGCAGGACTCGTCGGACAGTACCTCGGCGAGACAGCGGTGAAGACCAACGCCGTCATCGACTCGGCCCTCAACGGCGTCCTCTTCATCGACGAAGCCTACTCACTGACACCCGAAGACCCAGGGCGCGACTATGGTCAGGAAGCTGTCTCTACGCTCCTCAAGCGCATGGAGGACGACCGCGACAAACTCGTGGTCATCATCGCAGGCTACCCCAATGAGATGCAGCGCTTCATCGATTCCAACCCGGGTCTCCAGTCGCGCTTCAACCGCTACATCAACTTCCCCGACTACTCAGCCGCCGATCTCGTGGACATCTTTAAGATGTATGCGAAGAAGGGACAATATACGCTGACCGACGACGGCGAGACGATGCTCCAGGAACGGTTGGAATATGCCGTGGCACACAAGGATCATAACTTCGGCAACGCCCGTTACGTGCGCAATGTGTTCGAGAAAGCCATTCAGGAACAGGCCAACCGCCTCGCCGGACGACGCAACCTCACTGCGACACAGCTCTCCACACTCGAAGCTTCAGACCTCAAGAAGGCGTTCGCTGGTGTCAAGCTCACGCAGAACGTCACCCGATAAAAAATATTTTTTTCAAAACAGACTACAGACTACAGCCGCCTCACCTTAATATATATACGCGATGGCTGCCTTCGCCCATGGCTGTGATGCCGTAGGCAGGGTTGTCCCATGAGTCCCTGAGTTCGCGCTGGGCGGCGGAGTAGGAGAGGCCGGTGATCTTGGCATAATCGCGGACCGTCATGAAGGGGTGATCGGCCAGAAACTCGCGAGCCACGATCATGCGGTTCTTCACCTGGGGGTACTTCGACTTCTTGATGCGTACCCCCTCCTTGCCATAGACGCGGCTGATCTTTTGTTTGTCGAAATAATCATCTACGGCTTTGTAGAAATCCTTGTTCTTGCGGAAGTTGATGTGGTCGAGACGCAGTCGGCGGGCATCCGGTGTCTTGCCCTCCGTCTCTGTCGCATCGCCTTCCGTTTGCTTTTTGTCGCTCTTCATCCTCACTCCGATGCTGAAGTACCCGACGCCGGGCAACTCCACGGAGAAGCCCCGGCCCAGCTGCTCGGCCAACTCCTCCGCCACGCCGACGAGCACACCCGTGATGACGGATTTGTTGTAGCCGCTGCGATGCTCCACTTCCTTGATGAAATCATTTCCATCGACACGCCCTTTATGCTTCAGACGGTGAACGGACCTGTTGTTTTCAGGATCCAAAATGTTGCGCTGCTCCAGTTTGTAGTACTCAATTTCGTTCATCTTGACGACTGTTTTGTTTCGCTTGTGCAAATGTACGGCCTTATTTTGAGATGCCCAAAAAGTCGTCGTTAAACGATGTTAAAATCACCGCGTGATGTGGAAATACTACGCCGTGACATGCAAATATCATTGCGTGACGTCTTCATAGCACGCGGTGATATTAAATTGATACCTACGAGCTGTTTTGAGGATGCCTAAGGATTTTGGTCCTGATCCCAAGAAGTTTTGAGCGTCATCATTGGGCCTTCTGAGCTGATCCTTTAATGGTTTTCTGTCGAACCTATAGCATTGATAGACAGTGAAAAACGCTTGAATTTTTGAGGTGCCAAACTCTTGACAAGGCCATTTTTTTGTTGTATCTTTGCACTCGATTTAGTTCACCTTATTTTTTATTCAATTAAAAACAACTTAGTGTTATGGAAAAAACCAACAACATGAAGCAGGTCACTCCCATGAGTCCTGTTCTAGAGTTCCTCACTGCAGGTTACAACCTGCGCCGTAATCTCGTCAGCGGTAAGATCGAGTTCTGCGAAATGGGCGCGTCAGACTACCGTGTGCTCACACAGGACGAGCAGAACAGCATCCTGATGGCTGCTGAGGCTGCGCTGCCCGGCGTGAAACGTCTGCGCGAACGACTGACGACCGCTATCTATTCCCGCCTGACGCCCGACTTCGACCCTGCCGCCGAGTGGCTGCACGGCTTGCCCGCGTGGGACAACAAGAACCACGTCGATGCCCTGCTCAACCGCATCCCCGGACTCAGTGCCGAGGAGCGCTACTGGATGCACGTGTGGCTGCGCTCCGCCGTCGCCCACTGGCTCCAGATGGACAACCTCCACGGCAACGAGCTCGTGCCCACCTTCATCGGTGAGCAGGGCTGCGGCAAGAGCACCTTCTGCCGTATGCTCCTGCCCCAACACCTGCGTCAGTACTATCTCGACCACGTGAACCTCGGCAACAAGTTCGACAAGGAGATGGCGCTGACCGCCAACCTCATCGTCAACATCGACGAGTTGGACCAGGTGCGCCGCTCGCAGCAGGCCGAGCTCAAGCAGCTGATCTCCAAGAGCTGCGTCAACGGACGACCCATCTATGGCAAGGCACAGCTCGACCGCCAGCGTTATGCCAGCTTCGTGGCAACGACCAACAACCGCCATCCCCTGCACGACCCCACGGGCTCACGCCGTTTCCTCTGCATCGAGATCCCTGATGGTCAGCTCATCGACAACCGAACACCCATCGACTACGACCAGCTGTACGCCCAACTGTTGGCTGAGCTGCAGAGCGGCGAGCGCTATTGGTTCACCGAAGAGGAGACCCGCACCATCCAGCGCCACAACGAGCCCTACCGTTCGACCGTCGATATGGAGCGCATCGTGACCGAGTGCTTCCGTCTGCCCGCGCCCGACGAACCCTGCGCGGCCATCACGATGTCCGAAGTCCTCAACACCGTAGCCCACGAATACCCCTTCATCCAACCCGTCCACGGCACGAAGGTGCAGATCGGCATCGCCCTCACCGCCCAGGGCTTCAAGGGCAAGCGCGAGGACTACGGCATGACCTACTATGCCATCCCCCGCTACCGCATTGCCTAAATATGAAAACATCCGTGCAGCTCCTGTATTGAGGACATCCTGCTGCTTTGAATCATTGGCCTTCCCGTTCACTCGGGAGGGCTTTTTTTGTTTAGTACTTTTGCAGCGCAAATATAAATGGCTATTTATATAAATCGTGATTTACATTTATGAGATTCTATAATCGTGATACTAAGATTGCCATCATGCAAGAGAATGAACGGCAGATCAGTCTCTCTGAATTGGAACGTAAAGTTAAAATGTTGCCATCTTCAGCGTTCGGACAATACCATCTCTCATTACAAGCCTTGTCATTAGAGGAAATGTGACGGAGCCCATGTCGGCGCCCCTGATGCTTTATCTCCCGCTGTAGTCTGTAGTCTATCTTGAACAAAATATTTTTTGGCCAGCCTGCTTATACTCCTTGCCGAGCCAAAAAAGAATGCACGTTAGATGCGCGAGGTTGGATTTGTCGACTAAAAGTTATCAGATGTGTAACTTTTATGGCGAAAAGTTTGCAGATATGGAAACTATTTCTTACCTTTGCAGCCGTGGACAGAAAGATACTGTTATACAAGAACTATTTCCTCGACTTCTATCGGAAGATGGAAGACGCTGCGCAGCGCAAGATGGACTATGTGCTGGACATGCTGAAGACGCAGCCGCAAGTGAGCCAGAAGTTCGTGAAGTACATCCGCGACGGTGTGTATGAACTGAGGGCAGAGTACGGCGGCAACATCTACCGTGCGTTCTTCATCTTTGACGGGAACAATATCGTGATGCTCTTCAACGGCTTTCAGAAGAAGACGCAGAAGACTCCACAGAGTGAGATTAAGAAGGCTATCAAACTAAAGAATGAGTATTATGCAAGTAAACGAGAATCCTGACGTACATAGTTTTGACGAAATCCTGGATGCCAAGTACGGGGCACCAGGTACTCCTGAGCGTGAGCAGTTCCGCCGCGAGGCTTATGCCTATTGTGTGGGCACCTTTATCCACGATGCCCGCAAGGAAGAGGGTATCACCCAGCAGGAGCTGGCCGAGATGGTAGGGGTCAAGAAGTCCTATGTGTCACGTATCGAGACGGGGCGCGTCGAGCCTTCCGCCGGTCTGTTTATGAGGATTATCGATGCCCTCGGACTTTCTATCATGCGGCCTGCACTGTAGTGCCGCTGGCTGAATCTTTTATCTGAGCGCCCCTTGCTAGCATGGCATGGGACGTTTTTTAGATTCTCTTATAATCAATGGATTGTAATTCGTCGGTTGTAACCGACGAATTTGGATCCAGTAGCTGCCATGCTTCGTGAAAAAGACGCATATCTCTTAGCTGAGTGGCTGAATACCCTCTTAAACCGGGCAACTCCTTGCGCAGAATCTGACCGATGGCGTCCAACTTATAGTATAGAGTGTTGTATTCCTCTCCATCAGTGGCAGTTCGTCGGAATTTCCGACATACTCCCTCATGTTAAGCAACAGAGGATGGAAAACATTCCACTTTCAAGTATCGAGTGCCTTTTTTCCCTGCACGAAGATTAGGGGCGGCTGTAGTCTGTAGTCTATCCTGAACAAAATTATTTTTTTCAGCCCGCTTATACTTAATATCGTGATGCTCTTCAAGTGCCGCTGGCTGAATCTTTTATCTGAGCGCCCCTTGCTCAAGAGAAGCGTGCAAGAAGCTGCTGTTGGACACGCTGATGATAGCATAGAGGTTGTAGAACTGCGTCATGTAGTTTTCCCATCTGATGCAGTTGCCGAGAGTTCCTCGGTAAGTGAATCTTTGACGAGTTCCCCACTTTATGGCACTTGAGGTCAGGAATTTGAATAGAATGATAAATGTCTATATGTTGGGACTTAAATGCATTTCGCCAATCAAGATTGGCGAATTCTCGTCAGTAGCGACTGACGAATTATAATTTCCTTTATAATCAGAAAATTGCAATTCGTCGGTTGTAACCGACGAATTTGGATACAGTAGTTGCGGATTTACAATAGTAGAAATTATTGAGGCCTTATAGCCTAGCATCGTCTATCGGTCAGGGCTGCAATCTACAATAGTAGAAATTATTGAGGCCTTATAGCCACCGGGGCATGGAACCGCCACAGCATGAATCTACAATAGTAGAAATTATTGAGGCCTTATAGCCCTTCCCTAAAAACTAACCTTAACTAATATCTACGATAGTAGAAATTATTGAGGCCTTATAGCCACTTCGCGTTCGGCAACTATTAAGCCAAATCTACGATAGTAGAAATTATTGAGGCCTTATAGCCGATCCGGAGGAAGATTCTTCTGCCATAAATCTACGATAGTAGAAAATATTGAGGCCTTATAGCCCGAGTATGTGCGTGCGTTGGGCAATATGATCTACGATAGTAGAAATTATTGAGGCCTTATAGCCGAAGTACTACTCGCTCGCGTCAGACGTATCTACGATAGTAGAAATTATTGAGGCCTTATAGCCCACCGTAAGGAAAGTCGTTCAGTCGCGGCATCTACGATAGTAGAAATTATTGAGGCCTTATAGCCCGCTCTCCGCAGATTCAATGATACTGAGCATCTACGATAGTAGAAATTATTGAGGCCTTATAGCCGAGAGTCGAACCAGGTGGTAATCTTTTCTCATCTACGATAGTAGAAATTATTGAGGCCTTATAGCCATCACCATGGCCAAACTCATCCGCTCGATCTACGATAGTAGAAATTATTGAGGCCTTATAGCCTGGCTGGACAGGTTTATAATCGGAACTTATCTACGATAGTAGAAATTATTGAGGCCTTATAGCCTTGCGGCTCTGATGATGGTACCGATGTTTGAATCTACGATAGTAGAAATTATTGAGGCCTTATAGCCTCTGCAATATTGAAATGCGTTGCAAAGATAGGGATAAATAATTAATAGTGAAAGAGATTATTGGGAAATGTTTTGTTTAAGAATGTTAAGATAATACCCACTCATAAAATAGTTTGTTTGTATAAGGCTGATAATGAAATATAAAGCAGGAATGAGACGAATTATGTAACGAAACGTTTGTTTAGAAGAAAACAACGTCCTGGTCACGATGAATGGCATTACCATACTTTTTGAGTTTTATGGCATTGCCCTCTAAAATCATAACGCTGTCTGCCCCTGTGAATGCGTTGGCGAATTGCTCTATCTTCAATAGAAGCGTATCAGAGATTCTTTTGGTGCTGTTAAATTCATAGACAGAGTATTGGAGACGGATGGCTCCGCTAGCATTTTCTTCTCATCGACGGTTTCGTGTGCAATCCGCCCCTGCGTCTGTGGTGTGGCATGAAAGAGACTTTCATCCGTATTCTCATATACGTTATGAAGGTATATGGAATACGGACAAAAGATGAAGTCATTCAAAGTGGAAATGGAGATATAGTCTTCTTCCATCAGTCATTTCTTCTTTCTGCTTTTTCCTGTTTTGGGCTTACTAAAGTCTTCTTTTGCCGCTCGCGAAGAGAACAAGGGAAGTTCCTTTTCCCACGCTTCTCTATTTAATAGCCATAAATCCCACTCTTTATCGGAAATGAATAAATCCAGGTCTGATGTTCTTTCATCTCTCCTTGCTGATTTCATTGGCCGTCCTATTTCAATCCAATGCTTAATATGGGCATCCATTATCAACCCCTTTCGGGCAATGTTGAATGCTCCGTTGGCATCGGCATCTACTATCAAACTCAACTCTCCGTTGTTTTGATGATTCCTTGTGTCGAAGTGTTCGCCCTTGTTGTTGCGCACGGGTGAAAACAAGAAATTGTCGTCTTCGTTCTTTAAGCCTGAATTGCGTATTTGCTGAATCATGTTAAGAGCATAACGTAACGATTGCCAAGCTGTTTCGCTTCTTCCGTCAATCTTTGTGAGTTCAACACCTTGATCTATCTGCTTTTTGAAAGATTTCGATTTGTCGAATTTGGCAAAAAGAAGATCAAGGATGTCCACTACATTAATTTGCTCAGGTACCCAAACATTTTTGTCGTCTATCATTTGCTTGTTGTTCTGGAAACGAGGGAGCGGTTTGCCATCTTTGCCTGAATACATACGCCAAGTATGCCCTGCATGAACTTCTACGTATTCAAAGAAATAATCCTTGCCATCGAAGCCGAAATCTCTGAATTTATCAAGAATCTCGTTTCGGATGTCTTCCTCTTTGCCGTTTTTAATGTAGATAGTTTTTCTCCATCCTGTCGCAGGGTCGGTTATCGAGGTATAGTTAGCACGAGTGTAAAGCATAACACCAAACTGTTTCTTTCCCTCAATGTCTTGATAGTTGCTAACAGGCGGCGTCAGTTGCAATGCCTGGCTCACAGAGCCAAGTCCGCCTGGTTCGGCGTTTTTATCAACCACGAAATTAAACTTCTTGGCAAGGGCCAGTTCCAAATTCTGATACACCTGTTTCTCGATCTTCTGGCGGCCGCGCTTCATCTCTGTGTTCAGGTCCTCGAGAACAATATATGCGTGTGGGGAAATAATTCCGCCGTCCTTAATTGTTTCTTCAACCAGACGATGCACCACGTGCGATATATAGCCGTTTTTCAGATCCTTGATTCTGTTCTGAGCCTGCCAGTTCTTTTTGGCTATTATACGTTCGTCCGCAACAGCCTCTAACTTCTGCACATAGTCGGTCCCATTGATGTTATCATGGTGGTTGCATTTGAGAATCTTGCCATCCTGGTCGATTGTGCAACTGTACACAAGATGCTTTTCGCCACGGTCAATACCGATATAATTTAAGTTGTTGGATTGATGGAGAGATTCCGTTATCTTCGCATTGACTTCTGCGAAAGCGTATTTAGGATCTTTTGCCTCAAAGTGCAGCTTAATAGGGCAATGGAACATGAATTTTGTCTCACCATAGAAGCGCTTGTCTTTATCAATATCATGTTTTACATCTTTGATTATCGCCCTTTTCTCATTAATATACTTTTGGGCTTCTGTGGAAATGTCTTTCGTTTTGCCGTTTGCATACGCATATATTTCTCTATAAATCTGCTCAGGGATAGTATTCCCGTCTTTGTCCCTTTTGTTTACGATCTTCGAACCGACTCTATGTCTAACTGGTGATTCCTTTGCAACGGGCTTGCGCATAAATATCTCGGCACCAGCACACAATTGATGTTTGCTACCATCGGACAATACGTCTTCCCAATACATTGTCTGCAAATCTCTCTTGCCAGTGGCATTGGACTTATAATCTTTACTGTGTATCTTAAATAGGAACAATTCTGTATTGTTTTGTTTTTCAGTAACCAAGTTCCAATCTATGGGGACGAATTCACAAACATAGCATTCGTTCAAAGCTTCTTTGATTTCCTTATCGAATTGGCTTTTATCATCATATCTGTTTACTACAAATTTCTCTAACAGAGGATATTTCTTCACGTATCTATCTTCAATGATTTTTTGTAAACATTGAATCGCTTTGACAGGATCGCTTTGACCCATTTCGCCGTATGATACCTTATATTCGCCTAAGAAGCCTTTCCCCGCAAGAGTTTGGAACTTCAGATTCCTTAAAATTAGGCGGCTCGCATTCGATGAGGCTACATTATATATCGGATTATCCTTTTTGGACGTATCAAAAACATTCTTCGTTTTCAATATGCAAAGATACATCTCATCCTCATATTTCAGCAATGTAGCGGCTTTATTCATTTCTTGTCCGTCACTCCAACCACCCAATAAGGAAGAAGTCCCAAAATTTAATTTCATCTTGTTCTCTTTTGCATCATCCTGTGGCTTCTTGGTAAGATAGTTGCGAACAAGATCATACCACTTAAACCATGGGGCTTCTTCGCAATATAGAAGGTTGCCAAGTGCCTGTTCCATTGTTACATTGGGAATGCTGCCTTTCATCTTGCTTTTGCGTACAGCAAAATAGCGCACAATACGCATAGCGCCAATTGCCGCATCTAGCCAATCCTTGATTCGTTTGATGGCCTTATCTTCCTCGCCAGACGGATTGCTTTCGTCTTTGAATTTCTCTAAAGCAACTATCTTATCAGAATCTTCAAGGAAAGCCTCTATGTTGCGTTTTATATCATGGCACAATAATTTGATTAGGTTTTGGCTTGGCTTAAGTGCTTTGTCCAAAACGCCACGATACTCGTTGGTTTCATCATTCTTGAAAAGCGAATCCTTGAAGAAGTGTTCAGATTGTTCAGTATTTAACACGTCGAACAGCTCCGACAGTTCAACCGCATCTCGCAATTTAATCGGTTCCTCTCTTTTCTTGTCGTATGTAATACACGCATTTGCCTTGGCTTCCTTCAGCTTGTCTTTGATGCTGTGCCAATTGGCAAAGTATAAGTTGGATATTTTATTAATGGCGGCACTAGACATATAAATACCTTGCCAATTGTCGCACTCTTGCAAGAACTTGATGAATTCGGGAACCGTATTGATTTCAGTTTTAGAGGATTCTTTATTAAACATGCTATCTCCTGCAATTCTCGCTTTTTGCAGAAGATTCTTTAATTCGCTAATGTCTTGCAAGGTTTCGAAATACGTTTTCTTTTTTCCACAACCAATCTGTTTGTATAATGTCTCAAACTCGTCGATCTTCTTGAAACCGTCCTCGCCTCGGCGAGCTTGATTGTAAAGATTTACAAGATAGTTGAAGTTGCAAATTATGCGATTGTACTCTTCAATCTGTGACTGTGAAAGGCACTTGTTAAAGTACTCGATTTGAAAAAAGGTTTCAGCAATAGGTTCGATTTCTACTTCTTCTCCCTGCGCATTCTTAATTTTCGTTTCGCGCTCATTATCTTTCAAGAACTGGAATATGTTGAGATATTCTTCCTTTCGCTTTTCGAAGCGAAGAATATTATCACAGAATGTCGGCAAATTCTCGTGGACAATTCGAGTGGCAACTGCGGTTGATGTCTCTTTCTTTACCTCATAATAATTCTCTCGATTCTGGTTGAACCCAGTCAAATAGCCCCAAAATCCCTTGAACTGCTCAATATGCATAGCAAGCTTTTTTTCATCAATATCATTTTGCTTTGCTAATTCCTGTGATTTTGCAGACAGGTAGTATGTCATTTTCGCATCGGTAAGACATTCGTATGGCTTATCTTTTTTTATCTTAAAGTCCTTGCCGATAGCGTCACTTATTTCTTTTGTGAAAAAATGTCCCGCCACTATATAGGTCTTTCCTATTTGTTCACGTAATTCTGCTTCAAGTCTTTCAGATACATTTCTTTCTTGGTAGGCTTCAAAGTATTGCGAAAAATCAATCTCTTTTGCTACTTCGGAAAGCAATGACATTTCTATGAACTGCTCATGCAGTTTATCCATTATTGGCTTAATAATCGAATAGGCATCCTTGATCCCCTGATCTTTTGCAAACAAGTTGTTGTTATCAACAACTGCTTCAGTACTTTTAAGATCTTCAAGCCATTGTTTAAAGGTTTCAGCAGTCTTACCGATGGGCTGAAGTTCAAAACGAAGCGTTTTGGACACTTGGTAGAGGTCAGTAAATTGTTTCATATGATATAAAGTTTCATAGTTATTGGTTCATTGTTCACAGATAACACTCTGGTTGTGGAAAATCCAACGGAATATAACGCCATTTGAAAGGTAAATCTAATGCGTCTATTTCTTCTAACGGCTTGTCCATTAGCCCGTTCTCTACACTATAAAGATAGATGTTCTTCATATAGTGTACCCATACGTTAATAGGAGGCCATTCATTCCTCACTTCATCGTACCACTCAAACAAATCCATCTTGCCTTTCGACGAGTTGCAGGTCTTGCATACCATGATGATATTGTCGAGACAATCCTTTCCGCCCTTGGCTCTTGGAAACACATGGTCCTTTGTCAGTTTCGACGGCTCCATCTCTTGACCGCAGTACCAGCAGTAATTGTTCGACTTAATTTTTTCAATGTTGAACTCAAACAGGTCATGAATGTTCCATCGTCCTTCCTTATAGGCCTTAAATGCCTTGGCACGAATCATGTAACACAAACGGTCGTATTTCGGCTTGCCCTCCTTTATGGCAACAAACAGCATCTGAAGGTTTGCATACGACCAGAACAACAATTCTCCGAAGGTCGCAAACCTTGGGTATCGTTTTTCATTTTCTTGTATGATGTTCATATTTGAATGTAAGATTGCCTATTCTGGGCACAAAGATAGTGATAGATTGTTGCAAAAAGTGTAACAAGCACGAAAAAAAGATGTTTTTTCTTATTTTTCGTATAAGTTGGCAGCTTTGAGGTGTTCGTCTCGTATCTTTTCTCTTAAAGATTGGGGTGAAAGCACTTCTATGCGGTTGCCTTTGGATAACAACTCTGCTTTGAAGTCAAAAGATGGAAGAATGAAATATCTGTAGTCAGTATAGTCATCACCTTCTGCAAGGACCTCTTGAGAATGATGGAGTGGAAGATCGCGGATGTATTTGCGTTCGTCGCCATAAGCTCGTATGACTATGCGCTGTGGTTTTTCCACATCTCCGATAAATATACCAAAGGAATCGTGGAAAATATTTTCCGCACAGAAATCGGCTGGCAGTTCAAAAGGTTTATCGGTGATTCGTAGCTCGCTGATACGGTCGAAGGCAAAGGGCTTAAAGAGAATAGATGTATGCTGGGTATTATAGTCAATGACGTACCAGCGCTGACGGAATAGCTTGATGCAGCAAGGGGTAATCTGTCGTTCTGCAGATTCTGAATCACTATGCTTTTGGTATTGGAATGAGATTTGGCGTTTTTGTTTCATGGCTTCAATGATGAGGCCTAACGTTCTGCCCTCAACAGGTATGTTTTCCAACAGAATGTGGTCTTGCAGCGACAGACTCTCACTAATGATGTTGCTGACGGTTAAGGCTGACAGCATCCATCGCTGAATGGAATTGTTGCGAAGGACTTGCGGATTGCTGATATAATATTGGTTGGTTCTTCGGTCACATTCAATATCGATACCAAATGTTTCAGCCATCTCCTTTTTGTAGCGTATGAATGTATGACGGGACATTTCAATTCCATCGCTCATTTCTGTTGTTTCCCATCGCTTGTTAATCTCTTCTAATGAAATGGGACCTTTTTGGTGGATAATTTCTAATAGCCATACATATTGGCGTAATAAGTTGTACCGTTTCATAAGGTAAATAATTTAGGATTTGAAGACAAAAGTAAACAAAATACTTGGAATAAGAACAAAAAAGCGACAAAAAGATTGTTCTTTGCCAAAGAATACCTACTTTTCTTCAAGTGAAGCGTCTCACCGAGCCGAGCGGCCCTCGAATTTCTGCAATTCTTGAAGTGTCAAGCGACCAAGGTCGAGCGCACAATAAGGATTATTCCGCCAAAGAAGACATTCAGGTCGCCCTCGTCCTTCAACGGGGGCTTTTTCGTTCATCAAGCATTCAAGATACATTGGGATTTTGTTTGTGTCAAAGATTTGTTTTGACTTGTGTATATGCAGAGGTGTGTGGCAATCCGACAAGTGTGCTTGTTGATTTAGCTATTTCCAATTCGTCCGTCGACGGACGAATTAGAATTTTCATCAGAATCAACAGATTGTAACTCCATCGCTGTAGTCTGTAGTCTATCTTGAAAAAAATTTTTTTTCTTCCGGTTCCCATCCACGTCTCTTGTCAATCGCATAACCACGGGTTGCAAACTCGCAAAGGACACTTGTAGCTCATTGACGGAGTTGGGTGGCTCGAACTGAGTTTACGCGGTAGCCAACGCTGATGATAGCATCGAGGTTGTAGAACTGCGTCATGAAGTTTTTCCCGTCCGAAACAGTTGCCGAGAATTCCTCGGTAACTGAGTCTTTGACGAGTCCCTTGTGATGAAATGCAAAATTCTAGTGCTAAATGTTGGTTGAATACGGAATAATAGCTAACTTTGAGGCCGAAAACGAGGAAATCATACCTATGGACGCATTGGAACCTATCAAACAGAAGATATTCGAGATACGTGGACAGCGAGTGATGCTGGACCGCGATTTGGCTGCCATCTATGGCGTGGAAATCCGTGCATTGAATCAGGCTGTGAAGCGCAACATCGAGCGTTTCCCTGAGGATTTCATGTTTCAGTTGACACGCAGCGAATGGGAGATTTTGAAATCGCAAAGTGCGGCATTAGAAAATTGGATATCACAAAATGTGATTTCAAGTCAGCCTGATAATCAGCAAGAAGAACTTTTAACATCACAATTTGTGATCTTAAAGAAAGGACGTGGGAAGCACCCAAAATATCGTTGGATGATAGCTCGTTCAACATTTGGGGACTCAAAACAATAAAAAGTGACTTTTTGCGAAGGATAATGTGTGCACATAGCTGCGTATGGCATACTGACGCAACACGTCTGTAGCTCAAATGCCGGAACTCACAATTGCTTTCCTGCTGAACTGTTTCTATTTTGGAAATAGTAGTGTCTTCTTCAGTTTCTTGTATAGAAGGCTTTGCTGCTGCCTTTAGGTTGACAAGCGGAAAGGCTTTTTTTATGTTTTTGCCTCTGATGATGTCTGCGTTTCGCTTGCGAAGCCATTGGGGCTCGGTCGTTGTGCGAAAGCTTGCTTTCAGGCACAGACGAACGGGACACCAATGAAGGTCGTGAGACCTCAGACATCAGCAGAGGTGTTTTTAAGGTTTTTGTCAACCATCAATATGCATCTACTGCGTTCTCGACCAATTCTCCAGATTCAAAGTCGTTCTGCATATGTTTTGTTATAACGCCCCAGTTTGCAAGGTGCATTCCCTCATAAAAGTGTGGTTTTTGCAGGATATTCCCTCATAAAAGTGTGCTTTTATTTGGTTATTCCCTCATAAAAGTGTGCTTTTATTTGGTTATTCCCTCATAAAAGTGTAATTTTGCAGCCGAAATAATCAATGAGTATTGTATGGAAAGGACTGTATATCATAAGCTTCTCGCTTGGAAAGACGCTCCAGAACGCAAACCCCTTATTCTTCTTGGAGCTCGTCAGGTTGGCAAGACCTATATTCTGAAGGAACTCGGCCATCGCGAGTTCCAGAACCTTGTCTATGTCAATTGCCATAACAACGCTTTTGTCGAAACCCTCTTCCGCGATTTCGAAATCCAGCGCATTATCCATGCCATTGAGGTCAATTATGAGGTGAAGATTGAGCCGGGCCGTACACTCCTTTTCTTCGATGAGATTCAGGAGGTTCCTAATGGCATCGCCTCGCTAAAATATTTCTGCGAAGATTTGCGGTCTCTCCACGTCGTGGCCGCAGGTTCGCTTCTGGGGCTTGCCTTGAGTGAAGATGAGAGTTTCCCCGTTGGTAAGGTTAACACGATAAAGATGTACCCCATGACCTTCACCGAATTTCTCCTTGCCATGAACAGAAAACAACTCTGCGATGCCATCCTTTCTGCAGACTGGCCGCTTCTCTACACCCTTCACGACCTGCTCACTGAGATGCTACGCCAGTATTATTTCGTGGGAGGAATGCCTGAGGCTGTGGGTAAGTGGGTTGAGACCTCAGACCCCAAAGTCGTTCGACAAGTTCAGGCTGACATCCTACAGACTTACTATCTCGATTTCGGTAAGCACGGCAAAACGATGATCCATCGCATCCGTCAGGTCTGGGACTGCATTCCCGCTCAACTTGCCAAGGAGAATAAGAAGTTCATCTTTGGAGCTATCAGGAAGGGAGCCCGTGCCGCTGACTATGAAGCCGCTATCCAATGGCTCGTCGATGCGGGTCTCGTGTACAAGGTGTATCGTGTTTCGACCCCCAAATATCCGCTTAAGTTCTACAAGGATAATGATGCCTTTAAGATCTATCTGCTCGACTGCGGTCTCCTCGCTCTGCTCTCCGACTCACGTCCGCAGGATATGCTTCTTGGTGACAATGCCTTTACAGAGTTCAAGGGAGCCTATACTGAGAATTATTTTCTTCAAGAGCTTGTTGGCATCGGAGATATTCAGCCCTATTACTACAGTAAGGACAACTCCCAACTCGAGATAGAGTTTCTCGTCCAGTACGACGGTCAGGTTTTCCCCTGCGAGGTCAAGGCCGAGGAGAATGTCAAGGCCAAGTCATTACGTACCTTCGTCACCAATGAGTTCCCTGAGTTGTCGCTTCATGGCCTTCGTTTCAGCATGCTACCGTATGTCAACCAACAATGGATGGAAAACATTCCACTTTCAGGCATTGAGGGCCGTTTCTGCCGGCACGAAGATTAGGTGCGGCTGTAGTCGATGTTTTATATGACAACGAATTAGACGCGCTCGGCGCTTGCGACGCTTCGATACTTCGAAGAACTTTCAACTCTCAACTCTCAACTTATATCTGAATCTTCGATTCGGTGCCGTGTCGCCCGTGGTGCTAATGGATATGATATCGTAGGGGTCGGATGGGTTGTCTGCCCACTTGAACTCCAGCGAAAAGGGGCGCTTCTTTAGTCCGAGTGCCTTGCATGGCACCTTCAGGATGAGGCTGTTGCCGGTGATCTCACGCTCTACGGACGTCACCGCCAGCCACTGGCCCTTGGCATCGCCGCAGCGGTATAGAATGCCGTCCTTCACCATGAAGTCGAAGCCCAGACCGTCATGTTCTCGCGCTGCACCTTGGGCCGCTGAGGTTGAAGGGTGCGTGTCCATGTACAGCAGCATCCAGTTCTTGTCCGTGCAGGGCGTCAGTGTATCAGCCGTCACTGCCTCAAACACAATATACTTACGCGTCACCTTCACCCTGCACTCCACGATGTCGTTGCGCCCGGTGGAGTCGGTGTAGTGCAGTCCGCCGTAGCCGTTGTGGTCGCGGTGCAATACGTCGCCCCGTGTGTCGCGGTAGCTGACCACTGCGTTTCTGCCGCGCGCCACTTGTTGCGGCCGCACACCCTTGTAGCGCCTGATGTTCTGCACCAGCTGCATATAGTAGTTGTCCGTGTAGCCGCCGCGCATAGGCTGTATGGTGCGATTGAACTCCGCGTTGTACTGATCCACGAAGTAGAACGGGTTCTCGCGTCCGAGGAACGTGGTGGGACCAGGCACCGTCTCGCTGCCCGGGGCGAGGCCCGAGCGGTACTTGCCCGCCGTCCATTCGTTCCAGTCGTTCACGTAGATGAAGTCAGGATCCACGGCGAGCGCCTCGTCCCAGCGGTCCTGGAAATAAATGCCGTAGCCCTCGGGGTGAGTCACCGTGCGCCCCAGCCATGGCACGTAGGCCGAGTCCGGCATGTCCCACTGGTTCAACGCCGGCTCCTTTGTCTCGCGTCGCCAGCTCTTGCCCGTGATGCTTATCGGGTGCTGTGCAGGCGTCACCGCCATCTCCTCCAGCCGCCCTTTGTGGCGCGATGCCAGGTCTTTGGGTGTCATCCCTGCCACGCGCGCGTCGTTCATCTCATAGCCGAAGCTCCAGTTGTCCTCGGTGCCGACGTAGCGATGCCCGCCCCATTCGTAGTAGCCCCACCACATATTCCTCAGCGTGAAGAACTCCAGCACCTCCTGCGGATAGCGGCCTGCCTCGTAGCCGCTGCCATTGGCGTCGTGGTCGGGCTCGGCGTTGTAGAGCAGCAGCGGCTTGCCGTCCCACATGAACCAGAAGTCCCGCGCCACCTCTTTCTTATATATCCGTTCGTAGAGGTCCGTCACTACGCTCACCACGGCTCCGTTGAACGCCCAGAAGCAGAACTGCGGCACGCTGTTGCCAAGTGCCCTCATCTTGGCCATCTCGTCAAACAGCACCGCCCACTCGTCCCAGTAGCGCACCGCATTCGTCACATCGAGGATCAGCACGTCCACGCCGGCATCAGCCAGCATCGACAGGTCGCGACGTATGAGCCAGCGGTCCTGACTGAGGAAGTAGCCCGCCTCCGGCTCGCCCCAGTGCAGGCTCCACTCCTTCCAAGCCGGGTGGTAGGCGTCGAGGCGTGCCTCGGGAGCCTCCTGCAGCGTGCGTGTCACGTCGCCTCCGTAAGGCGCCTTGAGGTTGTATTTCCCCTCGTCGTGCCAGGTGATGTAGAAGATACCCACCGTGCGCTGCTTGTCCGTCCGCAGCGGCGCCTCCTCCGCCGTCGGCATCACGCGGCCCAGGGCATCCGTTGCCACCCACGTGTCCGGCATGATGTCCACGACTTGAGCGTTTGCGGCAAGCGCGCAGATGATGAAAGTCAGCAATACCGTTATTCTCATATTCTTCTTCATTTTCGATTGACTGTTCGGCTGTAGTCTGTAGTCTGTTTGGAACAAAATTTTTTTAGGTTGTGAGGTTATGAGGTTATGAGGTCATGAGGTCGCTCATGATGTCGTCGGCGACCATCCACGACGGCTCGGCGATGCGCAGAAGGGTGTGCGGCTTGGCATTCTCGGGCAACAGGAGGAGACGATGGGCGGCGATGTGTGGGGCTGCTGCACGAAGGAGGGTGTCGAGATGTCGCTGACCGAAGCGACGGCTGAAAGCGGAGAGGTCGATGCCGGCGGCGGTGCGGAGGCCGCACATGATGGCTTCGTCGATGAGATCGGACGGCGTGAGGTGTTCTGTGGTCACGATATCATGGCTCATCGGACGGGTGGTTGTGTTCTGGTGGGAGGGCGAGAGCCAATAGGCGATGTAGGCATCCAGGTCGGGTCGGTTGGCACGGCGGATGCGGTCACCGTCGTAGCTGTGGGCACCAGGTCCGAAGCCAAGGTAAGGCTCGCCAGTCCAATAGCTGCTGTTGTGGCGGGAGTGGCGATGGGGTAGGGCGAAGTTGGAGATCTCGTAGTGCTCGAAGCCGGCTTCATGGGCATGATGGCAGAGGCGTTCATACATGGCAACAGACATCTCCTCGGGTGCCTCGTGGATTTGTCCGGCATCGCGCTGACGGGTGAGAGGTGTGCCCGGCTCGTAGCTGAGCGCATAGGCTGAAAGATGCTGAATGCCAAGCGAGAAGGCGGTGTCAAGATCACGATCCCATTGCTCCATGGCCTGTCCCGGCAGGCCGTAGATGAGGTCGATGCTGATGTTCTCGAAGCCTGCAGCCTGCAGCGCTTTCACGGCGCGAATGGCTGTCGCGCTGTCGTGGCGTCGTCGGATTGTGCGCAGAATGTCATCTTGAAAGGTCTGAATTCCCAACGAAACACGATTCACCTTGTCCGCCATTTCCCCCTCCCCCACGTCGTCAGGGTTCATTTCCATCGTCACCTCCGCGTCAGCCTCCACGGCATAGTTGGCATAGACGGCGTCGAGCACGTCGTGCAGCAGTTTTGAGGGTAGCAGTGAAGGCGTGCCGCCACCTATATATATTGTGCGTATGCGAGGCGATGGCAGTTCGCCCGTACGGCTCTCGATCTCCCGACAGAGGGCATCGACGTAGCGCGCGATGTCGGCTTCGCGCGTCGTAGAGAAGAAGTCGCAATAGGCGCATCGCGAACGGCAAAAGGGGATGTGAATGTATATTCCTGCCATGTGAAAATGAAGACTTTTGGCTTTTCGAGTACAAAGATAATGCTTTTTTCGCAAAAAAAGCGTAAAAGATGAAAGTAGTTTCAAGATTTATTGTTAACTTTGAGCCGTTTTGGTAAAATATGAGCCTCAGATTGTTGTCCAATGGCTCGATACGAAGAATCTTATAAACTCATTATAAACGCTTTACGCTAATGAAAAACTATTCGACTAAAGAAATCAAGAACATTGCCTTGCTGGGCAGTGACGGGGCTGGTAAGACCACCCTCACCGAAGCGCTGCTCTTCGAGAGCGGCATCATCAACCGTCGCGGTCGCATCACGCAGAAGAACACCGTGTCCGACTATCTCCCTGTGGAGCAGGAATATGGCTATTCCGTGTTTGCTACGCCTTTCCATGTTGAGTGGAACGACAAGAAGCTGAACATCATCGACTGCCCGGGCTCTGACGACTTCGCCGGCGCTGCCATCACGGCCATGGGCGTGACGGACACCACCGTCATCCTCATCAACGCACAGAACGGTCCTGAGGTGGCTACCCAGAACCACTTCCGTCTGGCCGACAAGTTGCAGAAGCCTGTCATCTTCCTCATCAACCGTCTGGACGATGAGTGCGACTTCGACAACGTGCTCGAGCAGCTGCAGAGCGTCTATGGCTCGAAGGTCGTTCCCGTGCAGTTCCCCATCAAGACCGGTCCCGACTTCAACGCACTCATCGACGTGCTGTTGATGAAGAAATATTCCTGGAAGCCCGAAGGTGGTGCTCCCATCATTGAGGACATCCCCGCCGACCTGATGGATAAGGCTACGGAGATGCACCAGACCCTCATCGAGGCTGCTGCCGAGCACGACGAAACACTCATGGAGAAGTTCTTCGAGACCGAGGGACTCACCGAGGATGAGATGCGCGAAGGCATCCGTGCCGGTCTGGCCAGCCGCGGTATGTTCCCCGTCTTCTGCGTTTGTGCAGGCAAGGACATGGGCGTACGCCGTCTGATGGAATTCCTCGGCAACGTCGTTCCCTTCGTGGATCAGATGCCCGCAGTGAAGAACACGGCAGGCGAGGAGGTGAAGTGCGACCCCAACGGTCCCACAAGCCTCTATTTCTTCAAGACCAGCGTGGAGCCGCATATCGGCGAAGTGCAGTACTTCAAGGTCATGAGCGGTACCGTTCACGAAGGCGACGACCTGACCAACGCAGACCGTGGCTCGAAGGAGCGCATCGCACAGCTGTTCGTATGTGCAGGTTCCAACCGCACGAAGGTCTCTGAACTCGCTGCCGGCGACATCGGTTGCACCGTGAAGCTCAAGGACGTAAAGACGGGCAACACGCTCAATGGCAAGGACTGCGACAACCGCTTCCAGTTCATCAAATACCCCGAACCCAAGTACATCCGTGCTATCCGCGCTCAGAATGAGGCCGATACCGAGAAGATGATGAACATCCTTGCCCGCATGAGCCAGGAAGATCCCACTTGGGTCGTCGAGCAGTCGAAGGAGCTGCGCCAGATCCTCGTCAAGAGCCAGGGTGAGTTCCACCTCCGCACGCTGAAATGGCGCATGGAGAACAACGACAAGATGGCTATCGTGTTCGATGAGCCGCGCATTCCTTATCGCGAGACCATCACGAAGGCAGCTCGTGCTGACTACCGTCACAAGAAGCAGTCGGGTGGTGCCGGCCAGTTCGGTGAGGTTCACATGATCGTTGAACCCTACGTTGAGGGCGAACCCGTGAAGGAGGTCTATCGTTTCGGCGGTCAGGAATATCGCATCAACGCCAAGTCGGAGGACGTCATCGACCTCGAATGGGGCGGCAAGCTCGTGTTCATCAACTCCGTCGTCGGCGGTGCCATCGATGCTCGCTTCATGCCTGCTATCCTCAAGGGTGTGATGTCGAAGATGGAGCAGGGTCCGTTGACCGGTTCTTATGCCCGCGACGTTCGCGTCATCGTCTATGACGGTAAGATGCACCCCGTTGACTCCAATGAATTGTCGTTCATGCTCGCCGGCCGTAACGCTTTCGTGCAGGCCTTCCGCGATGCTGCTCCGAAGCTGCTGGAGCCCATCTATGATGTCGAAGTGCTCGTACCCAGCGACTGCATGGGTGATGTGATGAGCGACCTGCAGGGCCGTCGCGGCATGATCATGGGTATGAGCTCCGAGAGCGGTATCGAGAAGCTCAACGCCAAGGTACCTCTCAAGGAGATGTCCAGCTACAGCACAGCGCTGAGCTCCATCACCGGTGGCCGCGGCTCCTTCGTCATGAAGTTTGCCAGCTACGAACTCGTGCCCATCGACGTTCAGACGAAGCTCCAGAAGGAATTCGAAGAGAGCCAGAAGGATCAGGATTGATCTTGACCGAGTGCAGGCCGATCGGCCTGCAGGACATAAAGCAAGAGGGGTGCCGCTTCAAACGGCACCCCTCAAATATATATAAGGTGTATAGGTTTCGCAACGGCTATTCGTTGATGACGCCGCAGTAGGGGCAAACGCCTTTGTGCTGCAACTTGCGATGGCAATTGCCGCAGTAGTAGCGCGCTCGGGCATAGCGGAAATAACGGTATAAGGCGAACAGGATGTAAGCGATGCACAACAGATGGCAGAACCAGCTCCAAGCCGTCAGGGACACCAGCAGGTACAGGACGACGCAGACACCCAGAAGCGCGAAGAGATAGAGCAGGGCATCTACGGCTGGAAGCATCTCGAAAGCGTTTTCAATGGCGGCGATGGCGAGGATGATGAGCGCCCACACCGTGAACAGAAAGGCGCATAGCACGAAGGGCTGCGACAGGGGATTAAGGGTCGGGTTGAAGTAGAAATGTACCCATTGGAGAGGGGTGAAATGCTGAATGTAGGCATAGAGCCAGGCGGAACAGACCAGAACCACGGTGAGGAAAGTGGGGTAGGCGCTCGGGATGTCATCGATCAACACCATGCGGATGCGATGCCGATACCAGACGAGCAGGAGCAGCATCACCAAAACGCCGCCGGCTACGAGGAGGAACCACAGCACATGACCTGTTGAGAAGATGTTGATGAAACGGCTGATAGGGTCGTCGGGCGAGGCGTCGGCAAGGAGGTTGTGCTCGTGTGTCCAGCCCATCGTGAACTGGTCGCGGGCGACCTTCACCCACACGCTGTCCACGCAATCCTCAGGAATTACCGTCATGGCAGCCACGACGATGCGGTCGTCACGCTTCACCCAAAGGCTGTCGCTCGTCTCGGCAACACCTTGGCACCAGTGCATCGGACGATCCTCCTGCAGGAGAAGACTGTCGGCATGAACGACAAAGTTGTAGCCCACTCCGTAGGGACGGCGCAACTGCTGCGATGCGCTGTCTGCTGCTTCGCCCTCGACGCCGGCGAGGATGATCTGCTGAGGTGCATTATAGCAGGCGCTCAAAAGCAGTAGTACGAATGACAAGTAAAGCGCCTTTCTCATGTTTTTTTCATTTTCTGCGAGCAAAGGTAATAAAAACTTTAAACTTTAAACCAAACACATAAAACTTTTTGCTATCTTTGCACCCAAAATCCGATGAAACATGAATAAAAAGATTATTTACGCAATTGTCGGCGTCGTTATCGTGGCGCTTTTGGCCTTCATGGGCTATCTGATTTACTCCCTCAATGCCTCCAACGAGCAGAACAAGCAGATGCTGGAGCTGGCCGAGATGGATAAGATGGAAATGCAGAACGAATACGAGAGTTTTGCACGACAGTACAACGAGATGAAGACGCAGATCAACAACGACTCCCTGATGGCGCAGCTCGAACAGGAGCAGCAGCGCACACAGGAGCTCCTTGAGGAACTGCGCCGTACCAAGAGCAACGATGCCGCCGAGATTGCCCGCCTGAAGCGTGAGCTGGCGACGATGCGTCAGGTGTTGAAGAGCTTCGTGGCTGAAATAGACTCACTGAACCGCCTCAACACGCAGCTCTCGAATGAAAACGAAAACCTGCGTCAGCAGCAGGTCGTGCAGCAGCAGCAGATCTCCAATCTCTCGTCGGAGAAGGCTTCGCTGTCGGATAAGGTAGAGATTGCCAGTCAGCTGGATGCTACGGCGGTCAGCATTACGGCATTGAACAAACGCCAGAAGGCGGCCAAGAAGATTGCCGACGTGAAGACCTTCCAGGTGTCGTTTAACATCGCACGCAACGTCACGGCAGCAGCCGGGGCGCGCACCGTCTATGTCCGTATCATCAAGCCTACAGGCGAGGCCGTCAATGGTGGCGGCACCTTCCCCTTCGAGAACCGCAACCTCGAGTATTCCATGCGCAAGGACATCGAGTACAACGGCGAGGAGACGCCCGTGACGATGTATTGGAACGTCACCGAGATGCTTGTCGCCGGACAATACCGCGTCCAGATCTTCGCCGACGGGAAGAACATCGGAGGCTCGAGCATTTCATTCGAAAAATAGAAGACCCACCCCTCACCCTCCCTGTGAGGGAGGGGGGGTACTCTCAAGAATTGTAATCTTTTGTGTATAAATATGTTTAATCTATAATCCTTCACCCACCAAGGTATCTACTCCCTCCCTTACAGGGAGGGTGAGGGGTGGGTCTTTTCATGGAAGCAGTATTCTCTTACATCATCTCACTCGGGGCATCGGTCATGATGCCTATCCTGTTCACTATCATCGGCTTGTGCATCGGCCTGAAGTTCGGAAAGTCGCTGCAGAGCGGCCTTTATGTAGGCGTCGGTTTCGTAGGCCTCGGCATCGTCACGGCGTTGCTGACGACTAACTTCAACGGCCCGCTGAAAAACATCTCCGAGATTTACGACCTGCAACTCGGCATCTTCGACATGGGATGGCCTGCAGCAGCTGCCGTGGCTTACAACACCGCCGTCGGCGCACTGATCATTCCTATCTGTTTGGGCGTGAACTTCCTGATGGTGCTGACGAAGACCACACGCACGGTGAACATCGACCTGTGGAACTATTGGCACTTCGCCTTCATCGGTGCCGTGGTCTATTTCGTCAAGGACCAAAGCCTCGCCTGGGGCTACTTCGCCGCCATCGTCTGCTATATGTTCACTTTGGTTATGGCGGACCTCACGGCAGAGAAGTTCCAGAAGCACTACGACCTCGACGGCATCTCCATCCCGCAGCCGTTCTGTCAGAGCTTCGTGCCCTTTGCCATCGGCATCAACTGGCTGTTGGACAAGATACCGGGCTTCTCGAAGCTCGACATCGACGCTGAAGGGTTGAAGAAGAAGTTCGGCGTGCTGGGCGAACCGCTCATCCTCGGTGTCATCGTGGGAGCGCTCATCGGAGCCCTCAGCGTGAAGGAATGGAATAGCGACGCTGCCAAGACGATACTCTCGCTCGGCGTCATCATGGGTGCTGTGATGGAGCTGATACCGCGTATCACCAAGCTCTTCATCGACGGTTTGATGCCCATCAGCCAGAAGACCAAGGAGGTGGTGGAGAAGAAGTTCAACGGCAAGAAGGTGCACATCGGCATGAGCCCCGCCCTCGTCATCGGTCATCCCACGACGCTGGTGGTCAGCCTGCTGTTGATTCCCACCGTGCTGTTCCTCGCCGTGGTGCTGCCCGGCAACCAGTTCCTGCCGCTGGCTTCGCTGGCAGGTATGTTCTACCTCTTCCCCGTGGTGTTGCCCATCACGAAGAATAATGTGGTGAAGACCTTCATCATCGGCCTCGTGGCCCTCATCGTAGGTCTGTACTTCGTCACCGACATGAGCGCCGACTTCACCGCTGCCGCCGCATCGGTCTATGCCGCCACGCAGGACGCTGCCGCGAAGGTGCCCGAAGGCTTCCTTGCCGGAGCCCTCGACTTCTGCTCGTCGCTCATCGGCTGGGTCATCTTCCGCGCCTGCAAGAGCCTCGACTACATCGGCATGGGCCTCCTCGCCGCCTTCACCCTCGTCATGATGTTCATCAACAGAAAACGAATCATCGCAGACGAGAAAACAAATGCGCAGAAAGAAGTTTAAAGAAAACAATAAGCAACAATAGGCAACAATTTATTCCAATTTCCAAATAATATGAAAAAAGTATTTCTTTCCTTTGCCTTGCTGATGGTGGCATTAGTTTCCTCCGCCCAGCAGAACGTTTATTTCCAGACCGCCTGCCACCCGCAGGATGTCAAGCACTACGACACCCAGACCCTTCGCGACCGTTTCGTCATGGAGAAGGTGATGGTGGCCGATGAGATCAACCTCACCTATTCGCAGTACGACCGCTTCATCTACGGCGGTGCCATGCCTGTGAGCAAGGACTTGAAACTTGAGACCTTCGACGCACTGAAGGAACCCTATTTCCTGCACAGCCGTGAGCTCGGCATCATCAATACCGGCGGCGACGGTATCGTCATCGTCGATGGCCAGGAATATCCTCTCGGCTACAGCGAAGCGCTGTACGTAGGTCGCGGCTATCTGGGCAAGGATAAGAAAGGCAATGCCATCGACTCCAACAAGGAGGTTGTCTTCCGTTCCAAGGACGCTTCGAAGCCCGCTAAGTTCTACCTCAATAGCGCCACCGCCCATCAACACTACAAGACGCAGTGGGTGACGCTCGACGGCCGCAAGAACGGTAAGGTGCAGTCGCTCAAGGCCACTATCATCGGCACCAAGGAGAAGCCCCTTGGCACCCTCGCCGAGAGCAACCTGCGCACCATCAACCAGCTTATCGTCAACACAGCACTCGAGGAAGGTCCCTGCCAGCTGCAGATGGGTCTGACACAGCTGCAGCCCGGCTCCGTGTGGAACACCATGCCTCCTCATACCCATGGCCGCCGCATCGAGGCTTACTACTATTTCAACGTTCCTGAGGACCAGACCGTATGCCACATCATGGGCGAGCCCCAGGAGAGCCGCGTCGTATGGCTCCACAACGAGCAGGCTATCATGAGCCCCGAATGGAGCATCCACTGCGCCAGCGCAACCTACTACTACACCTTCATCTGGGGTATGGCAGGCGAGAACCTCAACTACAACGACAAGGACGTCATCGCACCGAAGGACCTGAAGTAAGGATTCCCCCCCCTTGTGACGCTCTATACGAAGAGACTGTTTGACGCTGTCAGACGGTCTCTTTCTTTTAGCTACAGATACAAAACAACGACAGCAGCTATACACTTCGCATGAAGCTATAGCTGCTGTCGTAGCAGTATAGTTGTAATACTACCTGTAGGCTATGGATTGCTTACGATTAGAAGTCGTAAGCAGCATCGTCGGTGTCAGTGTCATCACCGCCGAAGATGTCCCAGTCGCCACTGCCCTTGACGAGGGCATCGGAGCTGTCGGCTTTTCCGTCCTGGAGCGAGAGAGCGATGAGACCTTCCGTCTGAATGAGCTGTGTCGTGAGCTCGGGTGCTATATATGTCTTTTTCATAATTTTATAAATAGAGATTTTGAAAATTAGATCATAAGAAAGGGCTTCGCCTTAATGGGTGGCAACCACCCTTTCTTATATTCTACATTTCTTATTGTTTATTTCACAAGAACTTTCTTGCCATTCACGATGTTCACGCCGCGCTGCAGCTTATTCACGCGCTGACCGGCAAGGTTGTAGATCTCAGCCGAAGCAGCTCCGCTGATGACGCTCTGTATCGCATCCTCCGTGTCGCCGAAGAAGAAGGCTTTGACAGGAGAACTCGGAACATTTAGATAAGCACGGAAACCAGGAACCTTGGGCTGTGCCTCTGTAACATCTACCTGATAGAAGCCAACCTTTCCACTCTGATTCTGGAGGATATAGCTACCATCGGGTGCAGCAATAGCTGCTGTAGTTCCATCAAGGACATTGGCAGCATCGATAGCAGGAACACCGGCGGTAATGTCAAAATTATATGTTCCAGCTTCACCGGCAAGCAACACGGGTGTGTTAGCAGGAATAGTACCTGTAACTTCTGCCAGATCCAATGTTGCACCATCGGAATTGATGGTAACAGTGCTAACCGTAACGACAGAGGGGTAATTCAGAGCTACAGGAGCATACAAAGTAGCATAGCCTGCAGCAGAGATGGTGACGGGGAGCTCTGTGACTTCTTCAATATTCCAATCAGCTTTGTTGTCATAAGCAGAATTTCGGTTCGTATAATTATCAGTCCAAGCGATGAGATACCCACCACAGTAAACATAATAGGTACCGTCATAATCCAAAGCGCCAAAAGAAAATTCGCCACCTGCATTACCGACAGCGGCACAAGGAGCACCAGCGGCATTTGCCAATGCCAATCCTTGATTGTAGCTAACAATGTGGTTGTCAGATGTTACATAATAAATACCTGCATCAGCTTTATTCTCAACCATAGGATGTTTGCCACTTGATGCACTGCCCATCCAAAGATTAGATGTAGGACTATATAAACGAATGAATTTACCTGCGGGCTGGTTGATATCTGTAGCATCAACAAGCGCTTTTAAAGCAGCGTAGGCATCAGCATAGTCAGATGTCATAGAAGCATCGATAACATTACCTGCATTTGAGATGGCAGCTTGAGCGTCTGCAATGGAAATGCCTGCAGCAGTATATTCTCCAAGGCCCTCTCCAAAAGTGATGTTTTTGATAGCATCATAGAGTGCAATGAGCACATCCTCATCCGTAGATGCCTCGATGGTGGAACCAGCATCATTATGAACGGAGCCCCATTCGCTCACGCTGCAAGTACGCAATAATTTATGAGTATTATCATGGTGGAAATAAATATTGGTGTTCTCCTTCATGCGTAAGACAAAACCGCCTGTGTTTTTGTCAATAATCCAATAGCGGTTATTGAAATCAGCAGCTTCTACAAACTGAATATTATTATTTCCAGAATTACCTCCTGTAACCACACTGATATAAGTCAGGAAATAGTCTGTTCCCTTCGTCTTATTGATGACCTTGAAACCAGCGTACGGCTCACCAATGAACGCCCAAGAAGCATTAGGATTGAAAGGCTCGCTGGTGCTTTGCAATGTAACCTGTCCAGTAGCTTCACTGTTATAAACTAAGTATTGGCTACGGATATTCAGGTTATAATAATAAGGATTGGACGTATCAGCTGTGTATTTCACAAGCGGTTCAGCTTTCGGCGTGGCCGTGAATACCACATCCGTGTTTCCAGAAGCACTGATGGTTACATCCACCGTATTATACTCGTAGAAGTTTGTCAGCTGGTATTCTGCGGGCAGCGTGGTGATGTTAGCACCAAGGGTAGTTGGCACAGCGTCAGAGGTGAAGAGAACGTTATCGCTACCATCTTTTACTATGTAAGTAACTGTATAGCTGGGGTGGAAATACTCTTCAAGAGCTGCGAGGGCAGATGTCGCATCAAAAGAGCCTGCTTCGATGATGATAGCACTATTGCCACCATCATTAGCAACATTATATTTGAAAACATCTGGGCTCTTACCCGTTGAAACACCATACATTTGGCCGCCAACTGTTACAATGATTGGTTCTGCATTAGCCGATGACGCTGTTGAAGCCTGGAATGTAACAGGGCTTGCTGCCACAGCGCTGGTAACATCAGCAGACAAAGATAGTTTTGTCCCGTCAACGTAAGCAAACTTGCCTTCGCCAACGCTATAGAGATATACGTTACCCTCGTAGGTAATAAACGCAAACTGCTGCTTAGTGTCACTTGCCAAGAAAGCCAAGCCCAACTCCACTGTTGAATTAACATCAGTAGCACCAGAACCTACAGCCCACGTGCCACGGTTATTACGGATATTGTAGCACTTAGAGTTGCTTAAGCCATCAAGGCTGATAACATAGCCGCTCTTGAGCGTACGAGTCACCTTGATAGTGCAGTCACTAGAACCGATAGTACCTGTTGTGGCATAATCATAATAAGTAGGAGCAGTCAAAGAGCTAGGTACATTAATCGCACTATTTTCTTCTTGTTCTTTAACCACGCTATTAACCAATGTTGTTCCGTCGGACTCATAAAGTTCGTAAGTAACATTGACTAAATTAGCGGCTTCTGATACAACAGTAATGACAAGAGAAGGAATGTAAAAACTGTTTGCACTTCCCGCACTATAAGTGAAAGATGCTGTCTGATTGCCAAGGCCACTTACAGAAAGATCTACGCCACTAGTAGATGTTGTTACAGCGCTACCACCAGCTGATGGAGTTAAGGTATAAGAAACTGACCATGTATTGCTACGAGCAGTCAATGTATAACCAGTGATGATGTAGCCCGTGGGAGCCGTCATGGTAACTGTGCCATTTTGCACGCTGGTAAAACTGAGACAAGCACCATAAGAAAAGCTTGTTGCAGTTGTGCCGCTAATACCACTGATTGTCACGTCTGCCATTCCAGAGGCATTGTTTGTGGTAAATGTACCACTGGACAAAGTACCGTACGTGGTAGCGTCCTTTGTCTTATCAATGACGGTCACGTCCGTAGCCCATGTCCCAACTGATCCAAGCAGGGCGCATAAAAGAAGTAAGATTTTCTTCATTGTTAGTTTGTTTTAGTTATTGAATTTGATAATGTTTTGTATGCTTTATAGTTTGGATAGATGGCAGGTGTTATTGTCAGCCTTGCCCAAAACTTTACAAAGGTAGATGATTCGCGCGCACGAAAAGAATAGAAATGAATGTTTTTAATGAGGACGTGTCTTTTTTAACAAAAAATGAGGTATAAAGGGTGATAGTAATACACTTATTCCGACTATATGATGGAATATACAATGACCGATTGGATATAAATGGTGGCGAAGAAGAAAAAAGCCGTCGCATCATCGCGATGCAGCGGCTTCTGAGATCATTCAACAAAATTTACTAACTTACGAACGAACTAATGATATACTGATGCTGTGGTAGGTGAGCTGAGCGGCGCATAGTGTGGCCGCGTGAACAGTGCTCACGAATGCAATCGAAATGAGGGAACGGATGATTTTACTGACATTCAGCATGACTCAAAACCACGTTTTGCTGCAAATTCAACCGCAAAGATACGCTTTTTTCGTCACAGGGGAAGAAAAAGCATCATTTTTTTACGAAAAAAGCTATTCGCTGATCTGTGCTTCGAGTTCAGCGATGCGATTGCGGAAGGCGGCATCGGTTTCGAGGCGATGGGTGATGGCCTGACAGGAATGTACGACGGTGGCGTGTCCGCGACGGCCGATGGCCATACCGATGCGTGTAGTGCTGAGCGTGGTATGCTTTTGGGTGAGATACATGACGACTTGTCGCGCGAGAACGACGTTGGCCTTGCGGCTTGACGAGAGCACGTCGTCGGTGGTCTGCTCGAAGAAATTGCAGGTGTGCTCGAGGATGCGCTCCAGGGTGATGGCGGGACGTTGCCTGTGGAGGCCTACGGTGCGCCCGATGACGCGTTCAGCGAGTGCCAGGTCGATGTCGCAGTTGTACACGACGCTATATGCCATGAGTGCATTGATGACACCTTCGAGGTCACGAATACTATGGTCCACGTTGGATGCGATGAAGTCGATGACGTCTTCTGAGATGTTGAGCCCGTCGCGATGGATGCGGTAGCGCAGGATGTCGCGTCGCAGGCTCTCGCTGGGCTGTTCGAGTTCGGCGAGCAGTCCCCATTTGAAGCGTGTGAGCAGCCGCTCTTCCATGCCTTGCAGCGCCATGGGCGGACGGTCGGAGGTCATGATGAGCTGGCGTCCGTTCTGGTGAAGGTGGTTGAAGATGTGGAAGAAGGCGAGCTGTGTCTTCTGCAGGCTGGCAAATTCCTGAATGTCATCGATGATGAGGACGTCGATGCTCTGGTAGAAGGCGATGAAGTCGTTGACGGTGTTCTGGCGTACGCAGTCGGTGTATTGCACCTGGAAGAGGTGTGCCGAGACGTAGAGGACGCGCAGTTGCGGGTGCAGTTCCTTGAGGCGCGTGCCGATGGCGTTGACGAGGTGCGTCTTGCCGACACCTGAGCCACCATATATAAATAAAGGATTAAAGGTGACCTGTCGCGGGTTCTGGGCGATGGCCAGTCCTACGGTGCGCGTCAGCTTGTTGGAGTCGCCCTCGATGAAGTTGTCGAATGTGTAGTCAGCTTTGAGCTGTGAATCGAGTGCCTGCGTGTAGCGCGGACTTTGGTTGATGCCGGTGCTGCGCACGGGTTTTCCGACCTGTGTGGATTGGTCGGTGGCCTGTTCCGCTACGCGAATGTCATTCGTGGCATCGACCTTGACTTCGTATGTCAGTCTGATGGAAGACCCATAGACGCGTTGCAGCACAGCTCGGAAGAGCTTGAGGAAGTGTGCTTCGATGTATTCCCTGATGAATGGACTAGGCAGGCACAACGTCAGCTGGCGCTCATCTTCCTCGAATTTTACGAAGGTGATGGGCGCAAACCACGTGTTGAACTGCTCGCGGGAGATGTTGTTGCTGATCATCCGGAGACAGTCGTTCCATCGTGAATCTATGGTTGAAACGCTGGCTTCCATTCTTTTGGGTAAAGTGGCAAATTCGTATGAGCCGAATTGCGAGTGCAAAGGTACGTCGTTTTTTTGAAACTACAAAATGAGCCTCAAAAAAAAGTCCTCTTGACAGAGGCCGTAAACGGCACGTTTTCAGTGGTATGTAGAAGGGCTGTTCGGAAAATGTCGCGCAGCTTATTTTGTAGTATTAAGATGCTGATATACAAAAAAATGTGGCGTAAGCATCAGCTCGCGCCACAAAAAATATTTGAGTTCATAATTGCCGAAAACTTAATGTGTTATCATCGATGTAAAATACGGCATGAAGGATTGCTTCTTATTCGGATTTTTTTCGGATAACGAAGAAATTGCCAACAAATCCTTATTTGTCCTTTTTACCGAATACGGAGAAGTGTACGTAGCGTTTTGGATGTGCTTTGAGGTCCTCGACAAGGGCTGACGCACCGTTGACCGTTTGGTTGAGATTGGTGTAGAGCGAGGTGTCGTTGAGGAGGAGTCCCACGGTGTTGTCGGGCGAGTTGAGGCGATCGGACATCTGTTTGAGGTTGTCCATCGTGCCGTCCACCCTGGCCATGGTGCCTTGCAGATCGAGCCCGTTGAGTTTGTCGGTGAGTTGTGTGACGCCCTCGCCGGCTTTCGTGAATGTCTGAGCCATCTGCGGCACGTCCTGTTCGAGCAGTCGATTGAGGTCGCGGCTGCTTTTGTCGAGGTTTGCGGTTACGGTTTCAGCGTTGGCGAGAATCTTCTTGAGGTTGGGATCTGACGCCAGGGCATTGAGTGAGGTGAGCAGCGAGTCCACCTTCGTCAGCGTCATCTCAAGCTTGGGGATGAAGGCTGCGGCCTTGGACATCAGTCCGTTGTTCTCGCCTGAGGGGATGGTGTCGCCTGTGGAGTATCGTTCCGTGGGATGATTGCCCATCATCAGGTTGAGTGTACAACCGCCCAGCATGGCTTCGTCGAGCACGGCCTGCGTGCCCATTGGTATGCGCATGCCATGTTCTACGTCGATCTTGATGATGACGCCGCGTCCGGGATGTTCGTAGTCGTAGCGTATGTCCGAGACGATGCCAACATTGTAACCGTCGGCATAAACGGGACTAGACTTGGCGAGTGCCTTGGCGTTGCGGAAATTGATGTAATAGGTGTCGTGTGCATGGAAGAGTGAGACACCCTGTAGAAACTTGATGGTGAAGAAGAGGAGCACGAGAGCGATGATGCCCGTCACTCCGATTTTCACTTCGCGTGATATTTTCATTTCTTATTAGCTTTGTAATTCTTGATTGCTTCGTAAATACTCTTTGCAAGTTGGTCCACTCCGCGCTGGCTCAGTAGGTATTCCTCTTCGGAGGCGGTAGTGATATAGCCAAGTTCGATGAGACACGACGGCATGGAAGTTGCTCTGAGGACAAGGAACCCGGCTTGGTGAACGCCTTTGTCCGGTCGTCCTGCGCTGCGGAACTGCTTCTGGATGAAGGTGGCCAGCTTGACGCTTTGCTCCATATAGGTGTCCTGCATGAACTCGAAGATGATGTATGATTCCGCGCTTTTGGGATCGAATCCCTCGTATCGGTTCTCATAGTCCTTCTCAAGCATGATTGCCGAGTTCTCGCGCTTAGCGACGGCGAGGTTGTCAGCCGCGCGGTGCATACCGAGGGTGTAGGTCTCGGAACCTCTTCCCTGGGCTTTGCCGGGCAGGGCATTGGTATGTATGCTCACGAAGAGGTCGGCCTTGGCGCGATTGGCGATGGCGGCGCGCTCGTCGAGTTCGACAAAGACATCCGTCTTTCGGGTGTACACGACTTTGACGTCTTTCAGGTTCTGCTCAACGAGCTTACCTACGGCGAGAGCCACGGCCAGGTTGATGTTCTTTTCCTTGCCCCTTTTGCCCAGCGCTCCTGGGTCCTTGCCGCCATGTCCAGCATCGAGAACGAGGGTAAACGTATTATCGCACCACACTTGTGCCGCTGGCGCGAGGGTCAGCAGCACAAGGCAGATAGCACGGAAGATGATATGTCTCATTTCGCGTGCAAAGATAGTGAAAATTGAGGTATTTATATTATAATTTAAGGTATAATTATAGTTTTTTAATGTAAAAGGGAATGGTTGAGGCATTTAGAAGCGCACTCGTGCTCCTGCGAGCACGACGATGCCGGGTTGCGGGATATTGCCGAGGTCATAGTAGCGGCGGTTGGTCAGATTGGTGCCTTCAGCCCACAGCTCGTAGTGCTTTGCTGCCCATCGCAGTTTGAGGTCCAGTGTGGCGTACGGCTTGTATTGCACGAGTAGTCCCGTTGACTGCGCGTCCTCGTAGAGGAGATAGCTTCCTTCGCGATCCTGCCAACGAAAGCTCCATGATGCAGAGAGGTGCGACCACACCGGATGGTCAATTGTGGCCACGACCTTATGACGGAGGTATTCCATGGCGTAGTTGGACTTATAGACGGGCTTGCCGTCGCGCCGGTGCTGGTGGATGAAGGCGTAAGCTAAATGGCCGCTGACCTTCGCCCATTGCACGTCGGCCTGTGCCGAGACACCTGCGTTGTCGAGGTCGAAGTTGGCGCTGTGGAAGACGTCGCCGGCGCTGTACATGACCCAGTCGATGAGGTCTTTGCCACGATGGTAGAAAGATTTGAGCATGAATTGACAGCTGACCTTCGAGAACTGGTAGGCGGCTTTGGCTCCGAGTTGGAAGCTGTGGCTTTCCTCAGCTCTCATGCCCTGGTTGCCTTCGTGTGTCGGGCTCTTGTAGTAGAGGTCGGTGAACGTCGGCAAGCGGAATCCCTTGTTGTAGGACGCAAAGAGCCGCCAGTTCGGGGAAGGCGTTAACGCCAGGTCGATGCCGGGATAGAAGTGGAGGCGAGTGTCGAATCGTGTATTGTAGTTACCGAGCAAGCCCATGCTGACGGTGAATCGTGGCAGGATGAGGTTGTGCTCGAGGTTAAATGAAAGGTTGGTGCGGGTGTCGTGGTGGGAATAGAAGATGTTCTCGTGAGGCACTTTGGGAAGCCTGTCGCCGTTTAAGGGCATGCCGAGCGAAGTGCTGTAGATGCCCTCCTCGCGCACTTCGGCTCCGAGTGCCGTTCGTCCTGCTATCCATCGCAGGTCTGCCGTCACCTTGGCGCCGTGGACGTCGGTTCGATGGAAGTTCTCGCCCTTCGTGGTGCCTCGGATAAGTTCGAAGTTGTCATAGAGGCGGTTCCAATAGACCTCGGGATGAAGGCGTACGCGGCCTTTACTCTCTACACCGGCGCTTACGATGTAACGAGTATTACGCTCGTATTGATTGGGATAGGCTGCGCTGTAGAAGGTGTTGGCGCCATAGCTCTTCTGGCTGTATCCAGCCTGCCACCTGATGCGGAATTCCTCGGTGTCAATGTTTCCGCTGTGGTAGAGGTTTCCGCGTTTGAAATCGGAGTTCGTGGTAGCGCCGTCGGAGCGTTGGAAGGCGGCTGAAAGCGTCCCCCATTTCAAAGCTCCCCTTGCATCGCCGCCGACGGTTCCATAGCTGCCGCCGTGTGCGCCGGCCTCGATGTTGGCTTTAGCGTCTTGCTTGGTGACGATGTTAACAGCTCCTCCGAATGCCGAAGCACCATACACGCGCGACGCAGCGCCTTCGAGTACTTCGATGCGCTCGATGTCGGCAAGGCTGACGGGGAAGTCGGCAGCGAGATGACCGGTGTGGGGTGATGAGATGTTGACGCCGTTCAGTAGAAGTGTGATTTGGTCGAACGTGCCGCCATTGATGCTGATGTCCGTTTGAATACCAAAGCCGCCGCGCTGCCGGACATCGATGCCGACGACTGTTTTCAATAGATCGTTGACGCTTTGCGCCGCCGCTGCTTCAATCTGCTGCCGCGTGATGACGCTAACGATTCGTGCCGACTGCAGCGTTGTCAGCGGAGACATCGTCCCCGTGACGGCCACTTCCGTGAGCTCCTTCTCGTCGGTTTCGCTCTCAGCTTCGGGAGCTGCAGCGGGTTGAGCAGCCTGAACCTTGGGGAGATTCACACTGGCCAGCATACCGACGGAGAGCACGCCGATGCGCACTTCTCGATGCAAGCTGGCAAAAACACTGTAGCCTCCGCGGGTGAAGTGGCGGAAGGTGAAGGCTTGTTTGAGCTTGTTTTGTTGTTTGAACATAAATGTTTGAGGTTGTGAGGTTTAGAGGTTTGAGGTTGATTTAATGGAATATGGAGAACAGCCCTCCTTCGGGTTTCTTGAAGTAGCGGTCGAGCTGCTTGAACATGGCTGTGCGCGAGAACACAACGACGCGGTCGCCCGGTTGGATCTGTGTGCGTCCGTTGACGAGGATGCCTTCGCCGTTGCGCACGAGTCCGCCGATGGTGATGCCCTTGGGCAGTCCGAGTTTCATGACGGGCTCCCGTGTGACCAATGCGCCTTCGACAACATCGAGTTCTGCCACGTCAGCATCTGCGATGGTCAGGCTTTTCACGCTGGCCACGTCGGCATCGAGCATCATCTGATAGATGTGGCTCGCAGCGATGGCTTTCTTGTTGATGATGGTTCCTATGTCGAGCTTCTCGGCCATAGTGATGTAGTCTGTGTTCTCGACCATGGCCACGGTCTTGCGTACGCCCATTCTCTTGGCAGCCAGACATGCGAGTATGTTCGTCTCGGTGTCTGGGGTTAAGGCGCAGAAGGCTTGCGTCTGGCGGATTCCTTCTTCCTGCAGGAGCTGTGTGTCACGTCCGTCGCCATTGATGATCAGCACGTTGTCGTTGTCGAGCAGCTCGGTGAGCTTGCGGCAACGATCGGCATCCTGTTCGATGAGCTTCACGTCCATATAGTCGGGGAGCCGGTGGCAGGTCTGCACGGCGATGCGTCCTCCGCCCATGATCATCAGTTTCCTGACGTCGGGATAGCTCTCTTTGCCCACGAGCTGCCGGATGTTGGGCACGAAGAGCTTTGTGGTCATGAAATAGGCGATGTCGCCGAGCTTGAGCTCATCGAAGCCGCCAGGGATGATGGTGTCCTCGTCGCGCTTGATGGCCACGATGTGATAGGGCGAGTCGGGCGGGCATAAGTCCTTGAGCTTCTGCCCGTAGAGCGCCGTGGCCTCTTCGCGCAATTTGATGCCTAAGATCATCAGCGCTCCTTGGTGCACTTCCCACCATTGCCTCACCCACGACCTTCGAACGCCATCGACGATTTCCTGTGCTGCCAGTGCTTCGGGATAGATCAGTGAGCCGACGCCCATGGAGTTGAAGAACTCGAGGTTCTTGGGCTCGAGGTATTCTCCGTTGTCGATTCGCGCCACCGTCTTCTTCGCTCCGAGGCTGTTGGCCAGCAGGCAACAGGTGAGGTTCTTGGTCTCGGAGGGCGTCACGGCAATGAACAGATCGGCTTGCGGCGTCCCGGCTTCCTTGAGCCCGCTGATGCTTGTCGGCGAGACGTTCAATGTCATCAGATCGAGCCCTTCGCAGGCGTTGAGCAGCTTCTGCTCGTCGGGGTCGATGAGTACTATGTCGTTGCTCTCTTTGGTGAGCAGGGCGGCCAGATGACTTCCAACAGCGCCTGCACCGGCAATGATGATCTTCATAGGGTCTTAATGTCTGTGGTGTATGAAAACTGTCAACGCGTCAGCGCGTTCTTTATTCCTTCGACGTCGATGCCGCAGAGGCGGTGGAGGTCAGCGACGGGACCGTGTTCGACGAACTGATCGGGCAGACCCAGGCGCGTGACTTGCGCCGTCATGCCGTGGTCAGACAACCATTCCAGCACCGCCGAGCCGAATCCTCCGTTGCGTACGCCGTCCTCGAGGGTCACGATGCGTCGGAATCGGGCTCCCACTTCCGTGAGCAGACGCTCGTCCAACGGCTTGAGGAATCGCATGTCGTAGTGGGCTATCGAGCGTTCGGGATACTCCGCTTCCACCTGGCGAATGGCTTCCTGAGCGGCAACGCCGATGGGACCAATGGAGAGCAGGGCGATGTCTTTCCCATCCTTGAGCTTGCGTCCACGGCCGATGGGCACTTCCTGCATCGGACACTGCCAGTCGGCACACGAGCCGCGGCCGCGCGGGTAGCGGATGACGAAGGGGCCTTTGTCCTTCAGCTGAGCTGTGTACATGAGGTGGCGCAGCTCGTGTTCATCCATCGGCGAGGCGATGGTCAGGTTGGGAATAGGTCGCAGGTAAGCCAGGTCAAAAGCGCCGTGGTGTGTTGGGCCGTCCTCACCTACGAGCCCAGCGCGATCGAGGCACATCACCACGTTCAGTCGCGAGATGCAGACGTCGTGGATCAGATTGTCATAAGCTCGTTGTGCGAACGAGCTGTAGATATTGCAGAAGGGTAGGAGGCCGTCCTTCGCCATGCCTGCAGAGAAGGTTACGGCATGACCTTCGGCGATGCCTACGTCGTAGGCGCGGTCGGGCATGGCCTCCATCATGATATTCATCGAGCAGCCTGTCGGCATGGCGGGCGTGACGCCGACGATGCGTTCGTTCGCGCGCGCTAATTCTAATAAGGTGTTGCCGAAGACATCCTGGAACTTGGGCGGCAGTCCCGATTCGTCCTTTCTGATGAGCTCGCCCGTCTGCGGGTCGAACTTGCCCGGCGCATGCCACAGCGCTCCTCCCTTTTCGGCGGGTTCGAAGCCTTTGCCTTTGACGGTGTGAATGTGTAGGAGCTTGGGGCCGCTCATTTCCTTGATCGTGCGCAGCGTCTTCACCAAGTCGATCACGTTGTGTCCGTCGGTGGGTCCGAAGTATCGAATGTCCATGCCTTCGAACATGTTCTGCTGGCGGTTGATGAGACTCTTCAACGAATTGTTGAAACGCAGGATGCTGCGCTTGCGTTCCTCGCTCATCCATCCCCACGAGAGCAGCTGTCGCGACGCTTTGTAGCGGATGCGGTTGTAGGTGGGGTTGGTCTGCAACTTGTGCAGCAGACTCTTCATGCCGCCCACGCTGTGGTCGATACTCATGTTGTTGTCGTTCAGGATGATGAGTACGTCGTTGGGCGTGTTGGCTGCGTTGTTGAGTCCTTCGAAAGCGAGTCCTCCGCTCATGGCTCCGTCGCCGATGACAGCGATGACGTGGCGCTTCTTCTCGTGCTTGGCTTTAGCCGCCAGCGCCATGCCCAGCGCAGCGCTGATGCTGTTTGAGGCGTGTCCGGCGGTGAAAGCGTCGTATTCGCTCTCCTCGGGCGAGGGGAACGGTTTGAGGCCGCCCAGATGGCGGTTTGTGCGGAAGGCTTCGCGGCGACCCGTCAGTATCTTGTGGCCGTAGGCTTGATGGCCTACGTCCCAGACGATGCGGTCGTAGGGCGTGTCGTAAACATAATGCAGGGCCACGGTCAGTTCTACGACGCCCAGGCTGGAGGCGAAGTGGCCGGGATTCCCGGACAGCTCGTCAATGATGTCCTGGCGCAGCTCACGGCACACCTCAGGCAACTGCTCCAAGGGCAGTTGGCGCAGGTAAGCCGGCAGTTTGATACGTTCCAGGAGCGGAAACGCGTGTTGGTTTGTTGATGTCATTTCATAGAATTTCGCGGCAAAGGTAATAAAAAGATTAAAGATTAAAGATAGAAGATGGAAGATTTTGCTTTTTCATGGGTATATTTCATATTTTATGTTTCATAATTTGTCTATCCTATCACATTTTTGCCTATCTTTGTCGCATGAAACTGATTACTCCCATAGAGATACCATCTCTTCCACGTCCGCTGAATCTGCATAATCGTGTGGCTTTCATCGGTTCGTGCTTTGCTGAACACATCGGCGCGAAGATGCGCCAGAGCGGTCTGCCGGCGCTCGTCAATCCTTTTGGCGTGCTCTATAACCCGTTGAGCATCCTGAACATGCTGACAGCCAACCCGATGTCGGACGACCTCTATTTCAAGGACGACGACGACCGTTGGCATTGCTGGCTCACCGACAGCCACTCCAACGCTTCGACCCTCGAGGCGTGTCGGGCAGCTGTGCTCGCAGCTCGCGGCAAGCTGGTTGAATGGAATCCTACGACCATCATCATCACCCTCGGCACCAATCGCTACTACAGCCTTGCGGCTCGTGCCGATGAGTTTGTTGTGGGCAATTGCCACAAGTGTCCGTCTTCGGCCTTCGTCGAACATTCGCTGACGATTGACGAGTGCACCGCCACCCTCGAGACGCTGTGCGGCCTTTTCCCCCGTGCGCAGGTCATCTTCACCGTATCGCCCTATCGCTACGCCAAATACGGCTTCCATGAGAGCCGCCTGTCCAAGGCTGTGCTCCTCATGTCGGTCGATGCTGTGCAGCGCCGTCGTCCGGATCAGGTGGCCTATTTCCCTGCCTACGAGATCCAACTCGACGAGCTCCGTGACTACCGCTTCTATGGTCCTGACCTCCTGCATCCCTCCGAGCAGGCCATCGACTACATCTGGGAACGCTTTACCGAACAGTGCATCGACAACGAGACGCGACGCTACCTCTACGATTTCGAACCTATCCGCAAGGCGCTTGCCCATCGTCCCGAGGATCCCGACTCACCCGCAGCTCTCCGCTTCCGCGAGCAGACGCAGCAGCGCCTGCGTGAGCTCATGGCTAAATATAACATTGAACTTTGATTATTGAACATTGAAACCGAAGCTTGTGTAGCGCTTTCAACTCTCAACTCTCAACTTTCAACTTTCAACTCTCAACTCCCCATATGTCCTATCCTATTTCCACCATCACAACCCTCATCGGCGCTCATCGCTTCGGCAGCGCTGAATGCCGCATTGATTGGCTGCTCACCGACAGCCGGTCTCTTGTCTTTCCTGAGGAGTCGCTCTTTTTTGCCATTCGTACCCAAAAGAACGACGGCCACCGATACATCCCCGAACTTTACCGCCGCGGCGTCCGCAATTTCGTGGTGTCGCAGGTGCCCGATCACCCCGAGTCCGATGCCAACTACCTCAAGGTCACTTCACCGCTCAAGGCGATGCAACGCCTTGCCGAGCGCCATCGCGAGGAATTTTCTTGTCCTGTCATCGGCATCACGGGTTCCAACGGCAAGACCATCGTCAAGGAGTGGCTCTACCAGCTTCTCGCACCCGATTTTGCCATCACACGTTCGCCGCGCTCCTGGAACTCCCAGATCGGCGTGCCTCTCTCCGTGTGGCGTTTGTCCGAACAGACACAGCTTGGCATCTTCGAGGCCGGTATCAGCGAGCCCGGCGAGATGGAAGCCTTGCGCGATATCATACAGCCTACCATCGGCATCATCACGCATCTCGGCTCTGCCCACGACGAGAACTTTGGCAGTCGTGAGGAGAAATGTCGGGAGAAGCTGAGACTCTTCCACGACGCGCGCGTTCTTATATATAATAAGGACGACGAGATGATCGACACCTGTGTCCGCCAGAGCAACTTCCCTGGACAGATCATCGCCTGGAGCCGCAATGACGCAAACTTGGCACCCTTCATTGAAGCCCTTACCAGCGATGGCCGTGTGGGCACCGTCCTCGTCGAAGATGCCATCCATTGCATCTGTGTCTGCCGCCACTTCGGACTCGCTGACGATGTCATCTTGCAGCGATTGCTGCACCTTGAACCCGTAGCCATGCGTCTCGAAGTCAAGGAGGGACGCAACAACTGCACCCTGATCACAGACACCTGCAACAGCGACCTTGGATCCCTCGAGATAGCACTCGATTTCATGCGCCGACGCACTCTCAACGACCAGCAAGCTGCCACACCGACGCCTTCAACCCTCATCCTGTCAGACATCAAACAGACGGGACTAACCCTCACCGAGCTTTACCGGCAAGTCGCCATCCTCGTGCAGCAGTATGGCGTCGATCAGTTCATAGGAATCGGCCCCGAGGTGAGCGCAGGCATGGCCAATGTCGGCCGAATCCGCGAAGAGGGCGCTGCGATGAACGACATGACCTTCCCCACCGTAGATGCTTTCCTTGCCTCGCCCACGTTCAGAGCTCTTGCCGACCGCGTCGTCCTCATCAAGGGTGCACGCCAAGCACGTTTCGACCGCATTGCCGACGCTCTTGTGCAGAAAGTCCACGAGACCATTCTCGAAGTTAACCTGGCTGCCGTCGTCGATAACCTCAACTTCTATCGTTCCTTCATGCGGCCCGACACGAGGATGATTTGCATGATTAAGGCTTCGGCCTACGGTGCCGGAGCCGTGGAGGTAGCCAAGACCCTTCAGGACAATCGCGTCGATTACCTCGCCGTGGCTGTGGCCGACGAGGGCGTGGAGCTGCGACGCGCCGGCATTACCGCTAATATCATGGTTATGAACCCCGAGATGAGCAGTTTCCACACGCTCTTTGAGTACCATCTCGAACCCGAGGTCTATAGCTTCCGTCTTCTTGATGCGCTGATTCAGGCTGCTGAGCGCGAAGGTATTACCAATTTCCCCATCCACATCAAGCTCGACACCGGTATGCACCGCCTTGGCTTCGATGCCTGTGCAACGGGTGCGCTCAAGGACATCGACGCCCTCATCGCACGTCTCCGTGCGCAGCAAGCCCTTATCCCGCGTTCCGTCTTCAGCCATTTCGTGGGTTCAGACAGCGAGAACTTCGACCAGTTCTCTCAGCTTCAATGGCAGCGCTTCTTGCGTGCTGCCGACCAGTTGCAGGCTGCCTTCCCGCATCCCATCCTGCGTCATATCTGCAATTCTGCCGCCATCCAGCATTTCCCCGAGCGCCACTGCGACATGGTGCGGCTCGGACTTGGACTCTATGGCATACAACCTTTAGAGATTAAGGACAACTCTAATCTCACCCCCATCTCCACGCTCAAGACCACCATCCTGCAGATTCACGACGTACCGGCCACCGATACTGTTGGTTACAGCCGCCGCGGTCATCTCACGCGCGACAGCCGCATCGCTGCTCTGCCAATAGGCTATGCCGACGGCCTGAACCGTCATCTCGGCTGCGGCGCCGGCTACTGTCTCGTCAACGGTCAACGTGCTCCCTATGTCGGCAATATTTGCATGGATGTCTGCATGATTGATGTCACAGACATCCCCTGCCAGGAAGGCGACACCGCCGTCATCTTCGGCCCTGAGTTGTCACCTTCCGTTCTGGCCGACATCATAGGCACCATCCCCTACGAGATCCTTACCTCTGTGTCGCCGCGTGTCAAGCGCGTCTATTATCTCGATTGATTCGCATAATAATATATGAAAGAGGCTGTGCCATGCTCATGACACAGCCTCTTTGCTTTTGGTGAGAGACCATCAGCTTTCGGAGCTGTTGGCTGCCTTCAGTTCCGGCCAGCCGTCCTCGCTCCAGAGAATCTCACGTTGGATGAGGATGCCTTGACCGGAGTGTTTGTAGCTGTAGCCGTGACAGATGAAAAGGTCACGGCCGTCGGGTAGGTGGTAGGCTGCGCTGTGGCCTGCCGCCTCGAAGTTCTTCTTGTCGCCTTCGATGACCAAAGAGCCGCCGCCGTGAGCCATGTCGCGACCATCGCGGTCGAGGTAGGGACCTTGAACCTGAGTGCTACGCCCAACGACGACTTTGTAGTTGCTTTGGACGCCTCGGCAGCAGTAGTCGTGGCTGACAAAGAGGTAATAGTGGTCGCCATGGCGGAAGATGAAGGGCGCTTCGATGGCGTTGCGGCCAGCGAACTTCGAGGTGGGGTTGGGTTCGGCATGAAGGGTGTCGCGCAGGGCTATGCGGCGCGCGATGGTGTGCGGTTGGGCATCGGCGGCGATATGCATTGTCGTATCGAGCGGAGCCATTTGTATGCCGTCCCAGAACGAACCCCATGTGAGCCACGGCATGCCGCTGTCATCGATGATGAAAGCGGGATCTATGGCGTTCCAGTTGTCGCGCCCCTGACGCGAAGCCACCAGGCAACCCTCGTCGCGCCATCGGTAGTTGACCGAGTCGCGGAAGTTGAGGGTGGGGGAGGAGGCAAGGCCGATAGCGGATGTGTTGCGCCCGAAGGTGGAACAGGAATAGGCCATCCACCAACGGTCGCGATAACGGATGACATCAGGTGCCCAGACGTGGTTGCGGAATCCCGGCACGCTGTCCGTGGTCCACGACGGCAGCCACTGCCGCGCCGCCAGGTCTGCGCCTTCGATGGGCTGCAGCGCAGGACGTCGCTGCACGGTCCAAGTGCGCAAGTCCGTGGACGTGCTCAGCTGGACGCCCATGCCTGTTGCAAACAAATAATAGGTACCGTCTTCGTAGGCCATGACGGGATCATGCACCATCGGTGTCTCGGTGGTGAAGGAATCGGGCAATCGTTGGCGACGGCCTTGAGGCGACGGCTGTGGCGTCTGAGCCAGCAAGGTTAGATTGGTCGCAATAGCGAGAATCAGTAGCGCGCGACGTTTCATGCGTGTTTGTGTTAATTGATGATCCGATTATTTCAGTACGCCGAGTTCTTTGCCAACCTTAATGAAGGCGTTGATGCACTTGTCGAGCTGCTCGCGGTTGTGGCCGGCTGAGATCTGCACGCGGATGCGGGCCTGACCCTTAGGCACGACGGGGTAGTAGAAACCGGTGACGTAGATGCCCTCGTCCTGCAGGCGTGCGGCGAAGCGCTGGCTGAGTGGGGCATCGTAGAGCATCACGGCGCAGATAGCACTCTGCGTGGGCTTGATGTCAAAGCCGCTGGCCATCATCTTGTCGCGGAAGTAGTTGACATTCTCCACGAGGCGGTCGTGCAGCTCGTTCGATTCGTCGAGCATCTTGAACACTTCGAGGGCTGCGCCGACGATGCCGGGAGCCAGCGAGTTGGAGAAGAGATAAGGACGCGAGCGCTGGCGCAGCAGGTCGATGATCTCCTTGCGTCCCGTCGTGAAGCCGCCCATAGCGCCGCCGAAGGCCTTGCCGAGCGTGCCGGTGTAGATATCTACCCGTCCGTAGGTGTTGAAGAACTCGCTGACACCGCGTCCTGTGGGGCCTACGACGCCTGCCGAGTGGCTTTCGTCCACCATGACCATCGCGTCGTACTTCTCGGCCAGTTCACATATCTTGTCCATGGGCGCTACGTTGCCGTCCATCGAGAAGACACCGTCTGTAACGACGATGCGGAAACGCTGTTCCTGAGCCGCTTGCAGCTGGCGCTCGAGGTCTTCCATGTCGGCGTTGGCATAGCGGTAGCGTTTGGCCTTGCACAGACGTACGCCGTCGATAATCGAGGCGTGGTTCAAGGCATCTGAGATGATGGCATCTTCCTCGGTCAGCAGCGGCTCGAAGACACCACCGTTTGCGTCGAAGCAGGCGGCGTAGAGAATCGTGTCTTCGGTCTTGAAGAACTTGCTGATGGCATCCTCCAGCTCCTTGTGCACGTCCTGTGTGCCGCAGATGAAGCGCACGCTGGACATGCCGTAGCCGCGGCGGTCCATCATCTTCTTGGCGCCTTCGATGAGGCGCGGGTGGTTCGAGAGGCCGAGATAGTTGTTAGCGCAGAAATTCAGCACTTCCTTGCCGGCGACTTCGATAGCGGCAGCCTGCGGGCTGCAGATGAGGCGCTCCTCCTTGTAGAGGCCGGCCTCGCGGATTTCCTTCAGCGTCTGCTGAAGATGTTCTTGCATTTTTCCGTACATAAGATTAGTTTATCGTTTAAAGATTGATGTTTTTGGTGAAAGTTTACAGATAAATGAGATTTCTTGTGTGCAAAGATAGCGATTTTTGGAATGTAATGGCATAAAGAGTGAAGAAAAACACATATTTTATATCTTTTAAGGAAAAAACTTTCAACTTTCAATGTCCAACTCTCAACTTTTCCTTATCTTTGTAGCGCAAAACAACTAACTACCTCTAATAAATCAATTATCAATCTGTAAACATTAAACGATAAACCTCACGATGAAGAACATTCTCGTTATTGGATCCACGGGCCAGATCGGCTCGGAACTTACAGCGGAATTAAGAAAACGCTATGGCGGCGCCCACGTGGTGGCCGGTTACATCCCCGGCGCAGAGCCTAAGGGCGAGTTGGCTGAAAGCGGTCCCTCCGCCATCGCTGACGTTACCAACGGCGAACAGCTGGCTGCCATTGTGCGCGACCACCAGATTGACGCCATCTACAATCTCGCCGCCCTGCTCAGCGTCGTTGCCGAGCAGAAGCCGCGCCTGGCGTGGAAGATAGGCATCGACGGGCTGTGGAACGTCCTCGAAGTGGCGCGCGAAAACAAGTGCGCCGTGTTCACACCCTCGAGCATCGGTTCTTTCGGCCCCAACACTCCCCACGAGCTCACGCCGCAGGACACCGTGCAGCGTCCTAAGACGATCTATGGCGTGTCGAAGGTTTGCACAGAGCTGCTCTCCGACTACTACTACACGAAGTACGGTGTGGACACCCGCTCGGTGCGCTTCCCCGGTCTCATCAGCTATGTCACACCTCCGGGAGGCGGCACAACGGACTACGCCGTCGATATCTTCTACGCTGCCGTGCGTGGCGAAACATTCGTTTGCCCCATCGCTGAAGGCACGCGAATGGATATGATGTACATGCCCGACGGACTGCGTGCTGCCATCGAACTGATGGAAGCCAACCCCGATAAGCTCATCCACCGCAACGGCTTCAATGTCACGGCCATGAGCTTCCCACCCGAGAAGATCTATGCAGAGATCAGGCGGCGTGTGCCCGACTTTAAGATGGTCTATGACGTCGATCCCCTGAAGCAGGCCATTGCCGAGAGCTGGCCCGACAGCCTTGACGACAGCGCTGCACGCGAGGAATGGGGATGGCGACCCGAGTACGGCATTGGTGCCATGACGCGTGACATGCTCGAGAAACTCAGCAAGAAACTGCTGGATAAATGAGGCATATTGATGATTGAGGAATGATGATTGCAGGTCGTCACAAGCCTTGAAGAACGAAAGGCGAGACACGTAATCCTCATTCCTCATTCTTCATTCTTCATTCCCCAATAATCCACGGCATGTTTTACGGAGAGGTATTGTCAATCATCGTTGCGATGACGTGGACCGTCACGGCCTTGTGTGCCGAGGTGGCCAGTCGCCGCATGGGGCAGTTGCAGCTGAACGTGCTCCGTATGGCGGCATCGTTGGTCATCCTTGCCCTCATCCTGTGGGTGGCTACGGGCTCTCCCTTGCCTCGCGGCATGGGCATCGAGGCATTGGTGTGGCTGTTAGCTTCAGGAGCCATAGGTTATGTCTTCGGCGACTTTTGTCTCTTCTCGTCGTATGAGCTCATTGGCAGCCGTATGGGTCAGCTCTTCATGACCCTTGCTCCTCTCTTCTCTGCCTTGACGGCTTGGGCGTTGTTGGGCGAGACGCTGTCGCCGCGTGCCCTCCTCGGCATTGCCGTCACCCTTAGCGGCATTGGCTTGACCGTCCTTTCGCGTGGCGAGAAACATAAGGTCGGACTCAACCTCCCCTTGCGTGGCATCCTTTTGGGTATAGGAGCCGGCATGGGGCAGGGTATAGGCATTGTCCTCTCCAAGGTTGGCATGGGCTTTTGCGACGCTACGCCGCTGCTGCCCATGGCGGCCACGATGGTTCGTGCTGCTGCCGGACTCGTGGGCTTCGGTCTCGTCTATAGCTTCCGAGGCGACCGTCGGCGCATGCGTGAAGGGCTGCACGATCGTACGACCATGACGGCAGCCACCGGTGCCATCATCACGGGACCCGTCATCGGCGTGTCGCTCTCCTTGTTGGCCGTGCAGCTGGCTCCGGCCGGCATCGCCTCCACGCTCATGGCCTTGACGCCCGTTTTCATCCTGTTGCCCTCGCGCTGGCTTTTCCATCAGCGCATCACGGCGCGTGAAGTCCTCGGTGCCCTCATCGCTGTCGCCGGCGTGGCGCTGTTCTTCCTGTAGCTACTGAATTCCTCAATCCTCTTCGTTTTCGTTTTCGTTTTTGTCTTCGTTTTCGTTATGAAACCTACCCAATTATCCTTTTCCCACGGATTGGCTTCCGTGATGGTGGCAGTGGTCTGCGTGGCCGCTACCTCGTTTGTAGCCTGTACTGGCAGTACCACGAAGGTACCGTCAGTAGTGAGCTACGTCGGCGTGAACAGCAACGGGCGTCTGTTTCTCGATTCCCTGTTCGGCCTTGTCGATAGCACCGAGCGCTATTGGATCAACACGGAACCTGCGGCTGCAGAATGTATGCTGCTCACGGCGCAGGAGGATTTCAACGACGACGGACAGACTGACGCCTTGGTGACCAACGTGCAGGCCTGCGGCGGCAATGCCGTTGGCAACAGCTTCTTCTTCGTCACTTACGTCGGCGACGGACAGTTTGCTCTCTCCAATTCCTTTGGGTCGAATGTTTACGACGATCCGAGCATCGAGACGTGGGAGGGGATGAAGTCCGTCGTCATCACCGAATCGTCGTTCGATGAATGGACTGAGGAGTACGAGAACCACGTCGAGCGTTATGTCCTCGTCGATACCTTCGCCCTGCGTGCCGTGACGCCCGAGAGCGTATCGCCGATGCCTACCATCTCCCTCGACGAATGGTCGAAGCTCGAGGAAATGGAGGACATGGGCGAGGAGGTGGAGATGAGCGATGAGGATTCCATCAAGTACTTGGGATGCGGCATCTTCGACGATCTCTACAGCGGTCATTGCAGTTGGTACTGTGGTGGCGAGGTGTTGCAGGTCACGGCTTCCAGCTGTCGCCAGGATGCCGATTCGACGTACGATGCCGGCCATGCCCACGATTTCAGCCATGAACAGGTGTGGGCACCCGAGGGCAAGGGCATTGGCGAGAGCCTCGTCTATCATTTCGCTGGCTCCTGTCCGCGTATCACAACGGTGAAGATTCTCAATGGCGACGTCGTGAGCGACGAGGCCTGGCAGGCTTCTGCGCGTGTGAAGATGATCAAGATGTATATCAACAACAAACCCTACGCCCTGCTGGCCTTGCAGGACAGTCGCACGCTCCAGTGCTTCAACGTGGGCATCGTAGGTTTCCACGATGCTGAGGCTCCGAACTGGACGCTGCGCTTCGAGATCTTAGAGACTTATCCTGGCAAAAAGCAGGACGCGCCTGTGATCTCAGAACTCTATTTCGACGGAATCGACGTTCATTAAATCAAAAAATCGCCAAAAACTTGGTCGCGTCAGAAGAAAAGCGTACCTTTGCAGCCGCAAACGGCTGGTGAGGACTGCGCCAACGTTGTTCCGGCCTTTGCCTATGGCTCCGTAGCTTAGCTGTATAGAGCGTCGGATTCCGGTTCCGAAGGTCGCGGGTTAGAATCCCGCCGGAGTCACTTCGCAATGAAGAGAACCAAGAGGCTGTGTCATTATTTATCGACACAGCCTTTTTCGTATGCTGCAATGAGATCCTTGATGCGGGCGATGGTCTCGTCTGCCTTCTCCGCATCGATGGGCTTGGCCGATGCCGGCTTCTGCTTTGCGGCCAATAGGTCTGCCTCGTGCTGATGGACGTAGGAGAGGGCACCGCCGAAAAGGACGATGGTCCACGAGAGCTGTACGATAAGCATGAACAAAGGGATTGCCGCGAAAGTGCCGTAGATGGCATTGTAGCTCGACAGCCACACCTGCGAATAGATATACACCCATTGCAGACCCTGGAAGGCGGCACCGGCGAGGAAACCCGGGACAATCGTCGCACGCCAATGAACCTCGGTGTTGGGCATCAGCTTGTAGAGGAAGATGAAGGCTACGCCCGACAAAGCATAGGGTAGCAGTTGCATCAACAGCTGGAAGCCGTGGCTCACAAATTCGTAGTCAGGGAGGAAACGAGCGATGCCGGCGAGGAAGAGCTGCAGACCCGACGTGATGATGATGACGACGGGCAGGAAGAAGAACACGCTGACGTAGCTCACCGCACGGCGAAAAAAATTCCGTGATGTCCTCACTTCCCAGATCGTGTTGAATGCCGTCTCGATGTCCGAGGTCAGGTTGAAGAGCGTGTAGAACAGCAGCAACAGGCCAATGCCGACGAACACGCCGCCGCGGGCATATTCGAGGTAGTTGTTGACGAAGCTCATCACCGTTTCTGCCATCTCGGACGACAGCGCAGCAATGTTAGCGATCTTCTCCTCGATGAGCTGACCGAAGCCGAAACCGCGGGCGATGGCCATGACGATGGCCAGGATGGGCACGGCGCCGAGGATGCTGGAGTAGCACAGGGCTGAGGCGTGACTCATGAGGTTGTGCTTCAGAAAATGTGATACCGCCATACCCAGGCGGCGCAGCGACGGGATGGACTCGAGATATGCTATAATCCGTTTCATATACCTATTTATAATAAAAATGCTCCACGACATTTGCGGGTACAAAAGTAACCTTATTATCGAAACCCACCAAATAAATCCTTATTTTTTTGCGCAATCGCTTCACCTTTTTGGTAGCAATAGAACGCTCAAATGTCTGCGTCGCGAATCATCAGATGGATTGGACGGCTGGCCTTTTTGGCTGAAAAGGTGACGAAAGAGTACAAATGACAGCCATTCCCAAACCAGGTGCGGCATTTACCTGCATCATACGTTTTTCTTCTAATGAATTTGTTGAAGGATGTACATCCTTGAGTGTCCTCAGAATAAGGTGAGTATGGACATCCATTTGATCAGGAAAGCGGTTGTCGCTGTTCTTGGTTCGTATGGATTCCTGCAAAATAATTATAGAATAGTTATATGGACTGATTTTTTTGTGGCTCTTTTCTTCGTATATTGCGTGGAATTAGCTATTTTTGCACGCGAAAAGCCAAAAAGATATGAAAAGACTGCTCAACTTGCTGCTGCTTGTCGGCGACATCCGTTAATTGCATTCCTCAATCCTCAATCCTCATAACCTCATAACCTCACGACCTCACGACCTCATAACCTCACAACCTCATAACAATGAAACGCAACTTCTCATTCTTCATTCTTCATTCTTCATTCTTCATTCTCTTTTCGCTCCCCGCCTTTGCTGGCAGTATCACTGACCGCGTAGATACCCGATTGGGTACCACCACTCTGTGGACGCCCGAGGATCTGGGGTTCACTCAAGTGCGCGACAAGCGGCCTTGGGGCGGCGAGACATTCCCCGGCGCCACCACACCCAATGGTATGGTGCAGCTCTCGCCCGTCACGAAGTATGGCTCCGGCGGCGGCTATCAGTACGAGGACCGCAACATCTACGGCTTTGCTCACACGGCGATGGGACATTGGAATCTGCTCAACGTGCCTATGCAGCCTGTGACGAAGGCTGGGTTCTACCGCGCCGACAGCTATGCCTCACACTACAGCCACGAGCGCGAGACGGCACGGCCGGGCTACTATCAGGTTTATCTCGAGCGCTACAAGGTGAACGCCGAACTGACCGTGACGCCTCGTTGCGGCTACCACCGCTACACCTTCCGTCCCGAGGACGAGAAGCTGCTGCTCATCGACATCACCCGTGCCAACGGACGTCCACGCCGCAGGGAAGTGACACAGGTCGGACAGCGCTCATTCCAAGGTCGTCAGGATGGCGTCTTCTTCTATGCCGTGACCAACTACGACATCGACGAAGTGCGGCGGGAACAGGGCTTCGGCGACCCCGTGAGCGTGGTGACCTTCAAGGACAGCCGTGGCGCTACGCCATTAGAGGTGAAGGTAGGTCTGTCGTTTACCTCGCAGGAGAATGCGCGGCTGAACCTGGAGGCGGAACTGGCCGACAAGGGCTTCGAACAGGTGCGGCGCGAGGCCGATAGCCAATGGGAAACTTTGCTGGGGCACGTGCGAGTCAGCGGCGGTACTGATGGGCAGAAGAACATGCTCTACTCTACACTCTACCGCGCCTTCCTCTGGCCGTCGCTGCGCAGCGACGTCAACGGCGAGTACCGCGACGAACGCGGACAGACCGTCAAGGACACCTCCTTCCTTTACTACACCAATCCCGCTTTCTGGGACGAGGCGCGCAACCAGCTCACGCTGCTGACGATTCTCAATCCGCAGGTAGCTACGGATGTCATCAAGTCGTCCATCGACCGCGGCGAGAAGCAGGGTGGCTACATGCCTACCTATTTCCATGGCGACCATGCCTCCACGTTCATCTCAGGCGCATGGCTCCGCGGCCTCCACACCTTCGACCTGCAACGCGCCTACAACCTTATCCTCAAGAATGCCACCGTGCCCGGACGCGGAGGCAGACCCTATCTCGAGGAATACATGAAACAGGGATGGATTGCAGAGAAGGATACCTTCAATGTGCCCACATGGGATGAGTACAAAGCTGCCGTGACCAAGACCCTCGAATACGCCTACGACGACTATGCCGTGGCGCTCGTAGCCCGTGAACTAAAGGACAAGAAAAACGAGAAACTGCTCATGGCGCGCGCCAAGAACTACCGCAACGTTTACGACCCCGAGACGGGCTTCATGCGCGGACGCATTGCCGACGGCTCGTTCATCAAGGACTTCGACCCCTATTATCCCTACTATGCCTATCATTACCGCGAGGCCAACGGCTGGAACTCACTCTTCTATGCCCCTCACGACCCCGAAGGCATCGTCGGCCTTTATCCGTCGAAGCAGGCTGTGGAGCAGAAGCTCGATTCGCTCTTCACCGAGCCTTATCGCGACTACGAGGCCGACAACTTCTCCGGCTTCATCGGCAACTACTGCCAGGGCAACCAGCCCGGCCACACCATACCCTTCACCTATTATTTCGCCGACCGTCAGGAGAAGAGCCAGCAGGTCATCAACAAGATACTGAACGAATACTACGGCCGCGGACCGGAACACCTGGCGCTGCCGGGCATGGACGACGGCGGCGAGATGTCGTCGTGGTATGCACTCACAGCCCTTGGCATATACACCTACTCACCTGCCGACCCGCAGTACATCGTCTCTGTGCCTCTGTTTGAGCGCGTGGAGTTCGACCTGCCACACGCCGGCAAGACGTTCACCATCGTCCGCCGTGGCGAAGGCACTAAGATACGCCGCATCCTCGTCGGTGGCAAGCCCCTGAAGGGTTGGTTCGTCAACCACAGCGACCTGGCTGCCGGCAAGGAACTCACCATCGAGGTGGAACCTGCCCCCGAAGCATTCAACTGGTAGTATTGCTCCCTTTCCTGTCGCTCTAAGACGTCTGCAATGGAGCATGGTGATGCCGATTGTAAGAATTACAGCGGGTGAAGATGATGAAAAAATGCATCTTCACCCGTTTTTTTGACATTTTTTCACCAAAGTGCAGCACGTTTCCAATAAATATTGTATCTTTGCGGCGCATTCACAGTCAAAAATACAAAAAAACAATGAAAATGAAACCTGTTAAAAGTACCTTGTTGCTCGGTACCTTAGTCGGACTGGTGTCATGCGGCATAGACATGCCCAAGGAGACACAGTCGTCGTTTGAGACCATGAAAGTGGTGAAATCAGACATCGAACTGCCCTATAAGTTCAGTGCCATCATGAGAGGCCAAAACGACGTGACGGTGACACCCCAGGTCAGCGGTCAGCTGATGAAGATCTGCGTCGCCGAAGGCGAAACGGTGAAGCGTGGACAGACACTCTTCATCATCGACTCACGCAATGCCCAGCTGGAACTGGAGGCGGCTCAGGCCAACTTGCAAGCTGCCTTGGCGCAGGAAAACTCGGCCAAGCTGGAGTATGAATCCAACAAGAACCTGTTTGAGAAGAAGATCGTCAGCAGCTATATGCTGAGCAACTCCGAGAACCTCTACAAGCAGGCTCAGGCGGCAGTAGCCCAGGCACGCGCCGTGGTGAACCGTGCAAAGGTGGAACTCGGCTTCTGCACCATCAAGGCTTCCGTGACAGGCGTCATCGGAGAGATTCCCGTCCGTGTCGGTGACCAGGTGTCGCCCATGACACAGCTGACCATGCTCAGCGGCAACACCACGATGTATGCTGAGTTCTCGGTGACGGAGGCCATTGTCGAAGCCATGGTCCAGGAAGGCATGAATGCCAGCGATGTGGAAAAATATATTGCCGCGCTGCCCGAGGCAACGTTCATCATGAAGAACGGTACGGAGTTCCCTCACAAAGGACGGGTCGTCAGCCTGACGGGGGTCGTGAATGCCGCCACGGGCTCACTGACCTGCAAGGTCCTGTTTCCCAATCCCGACGGACATCTCTATTCCGGTATTCAGGGCACCATCGTCATGCCTTTCGCTGAAAAAGACGTGATTGTCATTCCACAGAATGCTGTGGTGCGCCTGCAGGACAAGTCGCTGGTCTATAAGGTACAGCCGGACAGCACAGCCACCGCTGTTGACGTGCAGACGGAAGATACTGGCAACGGAATGGACTTCATCATCACCAGCGGCCTGAAACCCGGCGATCAGATCGTGACCACCGGTGCTAACAATGTGACCGAGGGACAGCAGGTGCTCTTTCCTGAAGAAGGGAAAAGCGGTAATTCATGATGCACAATGCATAATTCATAATTCACAATTCACAATGCATAATTCACAATGCATAATGCATAATTCATAATTCACAATTATGAAGAACAATATATTTATCAACAAATATGTAATGGCGTGTGCCATCTCGATTGTGATAGCGCTGGTGGGCTACATTTCGATGAGCACGCTGCCCGTAGAGCAATATCCGGATATCGCACCGCCCACTGTACAGGTCTCCACCAGCTACTCCGGTGCCGATGAGAAGACGGTGATGAAGTCAGTCATTCAGCCTCTGGAAGAGGCCATCAACGGTGTGCCTGACATGACCTACATGACCTCGAAGGCTGCCTCTGACGGTAGTGCGGAAATTTCTGTTTACTTCAAGCAGGGCACAGATCCTGATATGGCTACGGTGAACGTGCAGAACCGTGTGACCCGCACCCAGGCCTTGCTGCCCGCAGATGTCAACAAGGTCGGTGTGACGGTGGAAAAACGACAGAACAACATCCTGCGCATCTTTGCCGTGAAGAGTGCCGACGGCAAGTACGACGGCGACTTCGTCTCGAACTACGTCGATATCAACGTGAAGCCGAGGCTGATGCGTATCACCGGTGTAGGCAACGTACAGAGTCTGGGTAACACCTACGCCCTGCGCATCTGGCTGAAGCCCGATGTGATGGCACAGTATGGTCTGACGCCTAACGACATTTTTGCGGCCATCGGCGGACAGAGCTTTGTCGCTGCTGTAGGTTCACTGGGCGAGCAGTCCGAAAACTCCTACCAGTATTCCATGCAGTACAAGGGTACGTTGAAGAGTGTCGAGGAGTTCAACGAAATCGTGCTGCGCACCGACGGAGGCGGCATGTTGCACCTGAGCGACGTGGCCGAGGTGAAGATAGGTGCCATGAGCTACAACTTCTCCTCGAATATTCAGGACAGCCCGGGAGCACTCTTCATGGTCTTTGCCGCTCCGGGTGCCAACGCCACAGAGGTGAACGCCCGCATCAACAAGACTTTTGAGGAGGTGAAGGCTAATATGCCTGCCGGTCTGGAATTTGTGACCATGATGACCAGCGACGACTTCCTCTTCGCAGCCTTCCACAATGTGGTGGAGACGCTGGTCATCGCCATCATCCTGGTGGTGCTGGTGGTGTTCATCTTCCTCCAGAACTTCAAGGCAACCATCATCCCGTCCATCTCCATCATCGTGTCGCTGTTGGGAACCTTCGCCATTGTGAAGATGGCAGGTTTCTCGCTGAACATACTGACGCTGTTCGCTCTCGTGCTGGCCATCGGAACGGTAGTGGACGACGCCATCGTAGTGGTGGAAGCGGTCATGGCAAAGATGGAGAATGGCATCAGCGATGCTCGCGAGGCCACACGCCAAGCCATGAACGAGGTGTCGGTGGCCGTCGTCTCCTGTACCTTAGTATTTATGGCGGTGTTCGTCCCCGTGATGTTCATGCCGGGTACCTCGGGCACGTTCTTCACCCAGTTTGGTGTGACGATAGCCTCGTCTGTGGGTCTGTCCTGCATTTCGGCGCTGACACTCTGTCCCGCCCTTTGTGGCATCATGATGCGTGTGACCGAAGGAGGAAAGGAAGGCAAGGGCCTGACCTACTACACGAAGAAGGCCTACACTGTCAGCTACAACGCCATCTACAACAAATACAGCAAAGCAGTCCAGAAGTTCATCAAGCGTCCCGTCATCGCGTGGATTCTCCTGGCGCTGGCCGGTGTGCTGCTGTGGTTCTTCATGAAGAGCCTTCCCTCGGGTCTCGTTCCTCAGGAAGATCAGGGCGTATTCCTCGTTGAGATTGCAGCCCCGGAGGGTACCACACTGGCACAGACCCGCGAGATGGTGAAGCAGGTGGAGGAGAAGGTGAAGAAGATTCCCGAACTCGAGAGCTTCTCCACTTCATGTGGCTATGGTATGCTGTCGGGTGCCGGTTCTAACTATGCCACGATGGTGGTGCGTCTGAAGAACTGGGACGACCGATCGGGAATGAACCATCTGCTGGCCCTCGTCGCAGCGCGTTTCTACTATGACTGTCAGGACATCAAGAACCTCATGGTGGTTCCTTTTGAGATGCCTCAGATTCCCGGCTACGGTACCAGCAACGATATCGGTTTTTCTGTCGAAGACCCCACGGACGGCAACCTGTCGGAGTTTGCCCGTCAGACCGAGCACTTCCTGGCCAAGTTGTCCGAGCGACCGGAAATAGCCTCTGCCATCTCCACCTATTCCGAGCGATTCCCGAAGTATCAGGTGGACGTGGACGCTGCCCAATGTGACCGTGCCGGAGTGTCGCCGGCCGATGTGCTCAACACGCTGGGTGCCTACTGCGGCGGCGCTTACATCGGTAACTTCAACCAGTTCGGTAAGGTCTATCGTATCATGGCTGCTGCTGCGCCCGAGTACCGCCTCGACCCGCAGTCGCTGCAGAACATTTTCATGCAGGTGAAAGGCGGACAGATGGCGCCCATCTCCCAGTTCGTCTCGCTGAAGCAGATTGTCGGTCCCGCCAATATCGAGCACTTCAACCTCTTCCAGAGTATCAGCTGCTATGCGAAACCAGGCAGCGGCTACACCGAGGGCGACGTTCACCGAGTCATCGCCGAGGTGTTCAAGGAGGAGATGCCCAGTTCCGCTTCTTATGAGTACAGCGGCATGTCGCGTGAGTTGGAGGAGACGGCTGGATCCAATGCCACAGCGCTCATCTATGTCATCTGTGCCATCCTGATTTACCTCATTCTGGCCTCGCTCTACAACTCGTGGTTTACGCCGTGGGCCGTGTTGTTCAGTGTGCCTTTCGGACTGATGGGTGCCTTCGTGTTTGCTTATCTTGGCTACACTCAGGGCCTGCCCGGCATGGACAACAATATTTACCTTCAGACGGGTGTGATCATGCTGATAGGTCTGCTGGCGAAGACGGCCATCCTGATTACTGAGTTCGCCTCCGAGCGTCGAGCCCAGGGGCTGAGCATCAAGGATGCAGCCTTCGAGGCTTGCAAGGAGCGTCTGCGCCCCATCCTGATGACGGTGCTCACGATGATCATCGGTATGATTCCCCTCGTGATTGCGGGAGGTGCCGGTGCCAACGGCAACCGTGCCCTGGCCCTCGGTGTCATCGGCGGTATGAGCATCGGTACCATTGCCTTGCTCTTCGTCGTCCCCGCCTTCTTCATCGTATTCCAGACGCTGCACGAGAAGTTCCAAGGCAGTGAGGGCAAAAGTGAAGTCGCCACGGCATAACGTGACAACGTAATAACGTAATATCGAAATCCCGAAAGAATATGAAATTCAAGAATATCATCCTCGTTGCAGCCGTGAGCCTCCTGCTCGCGAGCTGTGGCCTGTTTCGGAAATACGAACAGCAGACGGAGACGCCCGCCGACCTTTTCGGCACCGATGCCCAAGGCCACCCCCTCGGCGCATCCGGCACCACTACCAATGGCAGTGTGCTCGGCGGTTTTCCCGCCGAGACCAACTCCTCCATCGCCAGGTTGTCATGGCGCGAGTTCTTCACCGACCCGCAGCTGCAACAGCTCATAGAGCAGGCGCTGGCCAACAACACCGACTTGAACTCTGCCCGCATCGCCGTGGAGAAGAGCGAGGCCGCGCTGAAGACGGCCAAGATGGCTTACCTGCCGTCGCTCTATCTCGTGCCGCAGGGCTCCGTGACGAAATTCGGCAACAATCCCTGGGCGAAAGCCTACGACTTGCCTTTGCAGCTGTCCGTCGATATCGACCTGTTCGGTGGCATCACCAACCGCAAGCGTGCGGCACAGGCTGTGCTCTTTCAGTCCCAGATGCGGGAGGAAGCTGTGCGCAGCAACCTCATCAGCGCTGTCGCACAGCAGTACTTCCTGCTTCAGGTGCTCGACCTCCAGCTCGATATCCTCCAGCAGACCGACAGCCTCTGGAACACCTCTCTGCAGACCCAGAAGTCGTTGTGGGAGAACGGCAAGACTTTCAGCACAGCCGTTAACCAGATGGAGTCGTCCTACCTCGAAGTGAAGACGCAGATTGTGGAAACGCGCCGGTACATCCGCGCCGTGGAGAACAATATATGTGTGCTGCTCGCCATCACCCCGAAGCACATCAGTCGCAGCAAATGGGGCGCATCGCCTTTGTACAGCAGCGAGTCAAATGGCAATATGTTCGACACCCGTTTTCTGAAGATTGGTGTACCGGCAGCCATGCTCGAGCTGCGCCCTGACCTTCGCTTGGCCACGTTCGCCATGGAAGAAGCGTTCTACAATACTCAGGCCGCCCGTGCTGCCTTCTTCCCAAGCCTCACACTCAGCGGCACCCTTGGTTGGACGAATTCCGGAGGCGGCATCGTGACAGATCCCGGCAAGCTGCTGCTCAACTTCGTGGGCCAGCTCATGCAACCTATCTTTGCGCGTGGAAAACTGAAGGCCAACTACAAGATTTCCCAGCTCACTGAGGAAGACCTGAAGAAGCAATACGTGCAGGCCGTCATCAAAGCCGGCAACGAAGTCAATGAGGCCATGGCCGACTGCCAGGATGCCCGCGAGAAGCACGCCTACTACCATCGGCAGGTGGAACTGCTCCATGATGCCTACATGGGCACTCACGAGCTGATGAACAACGGCAAGGCCAGTTACCTCGAGGTGCTCACCGCGCAAGAGTCTCTGCTGCAGTCGCAGCTCAACGAAGCCATGAATATGTACGACGGCGCACAGGCCGTCATTGAGCTCTACATCGCTCTTGGTGGCGGCACTAAATAAGTCACGATTTAAAAACCTCAAAACCTCAAAACCTCAAAACTCAACTCAATGAAAAAGATTTTCTATTATCTGATTGCCATCGCCATCATCGTCTGCTGCACGGTGGCTGTAACAAAATGCTGTGACAAGGCGTGCGCTACCAGCGGGGAAACCACTGACGTGGTAACCTGCGACAAATGCAGCGATTCTGGTGACAACTGCTGCGCTTCCTGCGACAACTGCTGCGCTCCGGCCGAGGAGGCCGAGGTGACCTCCGTACAGTCCACCGAACTGATTCGCACCAGCCAGAGCTGGGACGGCGTGGAGCTGCCCGACTATTTCCAGGGACGGCCTGAACTGGTGGCCGTGAAATACGTGTTCCCCGCCGGCAAGAAGCTGGGATGGCACCATCATCCCGTGATGAACTACGGCATCCTGGTGCAGGGCGAACTAACCATCATCGGAGTGGACGGACAGGAAAAGGTCGTGCATGAGGGTGAGGCCGTCGTCGAGATGGTGAACACCGTTCACCACGGCGAGAATCGAGGCACGAAGCCCGTCATCCTCTATATGTTCTACCTCTCGCAGAAAGATCTGCCGCTGGCCGTGCAGCACCCCGAAATGCCCTTGGAATAAAATTCCTCCTTTTCTTAATAATGTTTTAATAATAGACCAGGGGAATAATCTTTCGCCTCCCCCATTCCTCAATCCCTGTAACCCGAAGAATCGCTATCCCCCGTTGGTAGCGATTCTTTGTTGTATTCACATCACACACACATCTGTAGTCACGATGCCGAGGAAGGCATGAATCGCCTTTGTAAGACTGGCCTATGGAGCAAGGAGAAAGACGAGGAAATGTTGAAGGCACATCTTCGAACACCATACAAATATGCCAAGTAATAAGATAGCCCTCTACACGAACTGCCTATGAGTATCCATATCAAAGTATGGTGAAGTATATCCTGTTTGGCAAGGCTTCCTTGGTGGGCGCTTTACGCTTTGTGTCTCAACTGCAATACTTGAGGAATACTTCCTCAAAATCCAAACTTTGAATTTTTCTTCTATAATAATATGATAGTCCTGTTGTTATCCAATTAATCCAAGTTTCCTTAAATGCTCCAAATGGTCT
>Ga0310697_10000234_pt1 | contig 79870 bp, 58 predicted proteins | sample 172DNAGHGlowgp2_FD_203883 | JGI IMG/M metagenome (GOLD analysis project Ga0310697, IMG submission 203883) | Sheep rumen microbial communities from Palmerston North, Manawatu-Wanganui, New Zealand - 1728 DNA GHGlow gp2 (v2) (version 2) | ecosystem: Host-associated > Mammals > Digestive system >...
AACAGTCAATTTGTCCATTTGTTCATCCTTTTTACAGATGAACGGACATCAAATCATGGCATTTTCATGCCTTGCCGGGGCCTTGAAGACCCCTCGGAAAGTGAACGGGTATGGGGCGGATTACGCACTGCAAAAATACGAATAAAAAACGATAGTAGGAGCACATACCCCACAAAAATATCCAAATTTAACGGTATAATGTAATACTGGCTACGCCCATATTGCAATATTGCATTGTTTTTTTCGTTTATCACCCCACCTTCAAATGCTCATACAGTTTTATCCTCAACACCTCGCCATTCTCGAACTCGAACTGGAACTTTTTGCGGTTGAACCTCGGGAGACCCAGTACTTTGTCGATAACCGGACCAACAAAACGGGAAAATTGCTCCCTCACGGGAAATATTCCTCCAAAAGGAGTGATTCTCTCAGATTTTATGATTACCTTTGCCATGTCATTGACGACTTTTGCTTGTCTTGATTTGCAGCACTAAGGTAAGTAAAAAATCTGACATGGCAAAATCCTGAGCCGCTCGGCTCTGCCGCTTGCCACAGCAAGAACTTTTTGTTGCTCAGGAACTTATAAACAAAGTTAAACTAAAGTGCTGCGGAATTTAGGATATGTTAAGGTACAAAGCGGGCAAAGATGCACCGTTTCATCATCTTTGCCCCCTAAACCTTCGGCCTTGTTTTTCCTGATTACAACCAAAAAAACTTGTATTTTGCGTTTACTACCTAAAAAGGTTGTTGCAAAAGTGTTATAGGAGCAAACAAAAGAGGGACGGAAATTTTTAGTGAACGAACTTCTTCTTCTGGCAGATATAGACGCCCTTGGGGGACGACTGACAAGTGCGATGGCCCTGCAGGTCGTAGACAGCCGTGGAACAGGGACTGCCACATGCTGGCAGCGAAGCTGCAATGCGGGTATCGACACCGTCGATGAAACGGCGCTCGTACTCGGTGGCCGCCAGGATGAAACCGCCCAGCACCTTACCCTCGGTATAGAAGCTCGGCGAGGCGGGGTCGCCGACCGTCGGCTCGGTGTCGCGTCCCATGAGGTAGTAGGCGGCGGAACCGTCGCGGTAGTTGCTGCCGCCCAAACCGGCCGACTTACTGCAGCCAATGAGGTGGACGCCACCCTGACCGTCGCCCACCATGAACTGCTCCACAAAGCCGCGGTAGGCACGGCGGGCAAGGTCGGTATAGTCGGTGTCAAAAAGTCCCAGGCGCATACCCTTCAGATAGGCAGCCGTAAAGATGGCCGTACACGACGACTCCAGGTAGTTGGCCACAGGACCGGCGGTATAGCGGTAGCTGCTGTCGTAGTTGCTGGCAGTGAAGGTGCCGTCGTGGTTGAGCAGCTGATACCAGCAGCCCGATGCGGCATCCTGCTTGGCGGCAATGCCGGCGCCCAGCTGCTGAAGCATGCCGCGCAGGGTGGCATAGTCGGCGGTGGCCGTGCGGCCTGCCTTCTGCATCTGTTCGAGCACATCCACCAGTCCCAGGAAATACCAGGCCTCGGCACGGCCCCAGAACTCTGCTGAATGATAGACCTCGGCACCCTTCTGGCCAGAGATGCCTGCCCATCCGGCGGTATTGGCGGGGTCGGCGGTGAAGGCATGGTAGAGCAGGCACACGTCGTTGTCCCACAGATAGCGCCAGGCGATGGTGAACTGGCGCACCAGGAGGGCCCAGTCGTCACTGGTGATGGGGCTGTAGCCACCATATTCGTTGAGCAGCTGAGCCATGAGCGCGGGACCCATATACTGACCGTCGCACCACATCTGGTTGACGTAACTGGCCTTGTGCCACCAGCCGCCGGCAGCGCCCTCGAGCGTCGAGGCTTTGATGGCGTAGGTATCGTTGGCACGGCTGATGCCCTGCAAGGCATCCTTGAAGCGGACATCGGCCGTCTGGACGGTCTCGGCATTGCTGTGCTGCTCGCCGTCGGCAAAGACCTTGGCAGCAGACAGCTCGCGCAGTTTGAAGTAGAGCTTGACGGCATTCAGGTCGTCGAAGCTTTTGCCGACCTTGCCGTTGTTAGGAATATCGAGGCGGCCGTAATGCTGGACGGCATAGAACCAGGGGCGCACATCGACGGTGGCCGAGCCACGGTAGTAGTCGACGGCTTCGATGACGGCCTTGGCCACCAGTCCCGGTACATAGTCAAGAATGTTTCTGGCGGCAGTGGGGGCATCGGTCATATGGCCCGTAGCATCGAAGACGCCGAAGCCTGCCGCTGTGGTGTTGGCCTTGAAGTCGTTGAGGCGGGCGTTGATGACGAGTTCGGAATAGCGTACGCCCTCCTTGAAGGTGCAGTGCTGGCCCTTGTCCTTGGGTACGACGTTGCTGACGGCTGTCTGGCTCCATGCTGTCATGGCGGCGACTGAGAAAGCGAGTGTTAGTAGTAGTTTTTGTTTCATAATCGTTTTTTTGCAATGATGCTGCAAAATTACACTTTTTTTTGCTATGAAAGAGGCTGGCGATGAAGGAAAGTTGCTAATAATTCTTAACAGACAGCAGAAGATATTTGTTTTTTGTGTATATTTGCCTGCAAATAACCATCTGTATTATTACTAAAAACCAATTAACTATTATGGATTACAAGATTATTGACATTGAAGGCGTAGGCGAAGTGTACGCCGAGAAACTCATTGCAGCTGGTATTAACAAGGTAAGCGAACTGCTGGAGAAGTGTGCAGCCCCCAAGGGACGGAAGGAACTGGCCGAGGCAACGGGCATCTCAGAGAAGCTGATTCTGAGATGGACCAACCATGCCGATCTGTTCCGCATCAACGGTGTAGGCCCACAGTTTGCCGAACTGCTGGAGGCCGCCGGCGTTGACACCGTGAAGGAGTTCCGCCACCGCGTGGCTGAGAACCTGCAGCCGAAGCTGGCCGAGGTGAACGAGCAGAAGAACATCTGCAACCGTGTGCCGGCCGTGAGCGAGGTGCAGAAGATGATTGACCAGGCCAAGGAACTGGAGCCGAAGGTAAGCTATTAGGAGTTAGGAGTTAGGAGTTAGGAGTTAGGAGTTAGGAGTTAGGAGTTAGGAGTTAGGAGTTAGGAGTTAGGAGTTAGGAGTTAGGAGAACAGTCTTCTAACTCCTTATTATTAGTACATTCTGAATCCTTTCTTTACGTCGTAGTCGCTTTGCTCTTCCTCATCTTCTGGGGGAGTACTGCTCTGTGTACCCTTTGACGGGGCTGCAGACGGCGATGCTGACGGCTGTGGCTTCGGCGACGACTTACGAGGGGCTGGTTCCCACTGCTCCTCAGGATGGTTCTCCAGATAGCGCTCGTAGCCCTCTTCAATCTCTTTTACCTTCTCCTCGTGAATTTTCTCGGCCATATCCTTATACTGGTTGTAAGCCTCGTCCATGGCCTCCTCCACCTCCTTGATTTCCTCGGCAGGCAGACCCCGCAGGTCATTAATCAGGTTGATGCGGTCTTTGTTGGCCGTCAGTTCCAGCTGCACCTTGGTCTCGTCGTAGAGCGAGTCGACGGCCTGCACCAGCAGGTCGCGGCGGTCTTTGTTCACCTCGGGCATGGTGTAGAGCATGTGGCGCGTGCTGGGATCCTTGATGTCCTCGTCGAGGAACTTCATCTCCATCTTAAACTCAGGGTGCATCTCAAAGATGCCTTTGATGATGGGCTCTACCAGATAGGGGTCGTTGGGAATGACCAGGAACTGGTCGTCGCGGGGCTGCATGACGGTGGCGGTCTTCTCCAGGTCCATGACGGTGCCGTCGACGCGGACGTCGACACCCAGCAGGGCGGCACCCTCAGCCTTGACACAGAGGTTGTTGTACTTAAAGTTAAGGAGCATGACATAGCCGTTGAGTCTGCTCTTGGAATCTTCTATGACGGTATTGATAATGGGTCTCATTTTTTTAGGAGTTAGGAGTTAGGAGTTAGGAGTTAGGACGTTTGGTCTTCGGCTTTCATCTTGGTGCTTAGACTGCTACCGGCGGCGGCAGCGGGCACGGCGATGCCGTCGCTGATGTTGGGCGACTTGAACGAGCTCTTGGCCTCCACATTGTCGATGGTGGCCTTGGGAGCCTTCAGCTCAGCCTTCACCTCGGTGGCAGCATTGATGGTGGTCTTGCCATACACCTGCGTCTCGCTGCCTGAGAGGGCTGCCTTGCCGTCGGCCAGCTGCATGACGGCCTTACCTTCGCCCTGCTGCAGTTCCAGCGTCTTGTCGGCGAAGGCGCTCATCTGCTCGGTGACGGTCTGCACCAGCTTCGATTTCACGTCCTTGCTCTTGGCGCCCACGAACATCTTCTCGGCCACAAGCAGCATGGTAGAACCGGCGGCGAGCTTGTCGTCGGTGCGCTTCTCCTTCTCGACGTCCATAGAGCGCAGGCTGACAGCCTTGGCATTCATAGCCAGGCTACCGGTAGCCTTTCCCTCGGTGTCGGTAGCTGAGAGGTCCATTTTCTCGGCGCGTATTTTGACGCTACCCTCCTTGGTGAGCGCTTTCTCCTGCATCTTGTCGTCCTTCAGTTCATAGTCAACGGACTCCATGGTAATGTTCTTCGACTTGATGACCACGTCGCCCTCAGCAGCGTAGGTACCCTGCTTAAGCACACCCTTCTCATATTTCTCGTCGGCATTGTTGGCCGTGCAGATTTCCACGTTCATGGCGTTGATGCTCACGCGTCCCTTCTCCTTCAGCTTGCGGTCGTCCTCGATGGCGGCCACACTGACGTCGTTGGCCGTCACCGTCAGCCCGGCCCCTTCATTGTCGCGCAGGTTGCCGTCGCCGTCGGCAGAGACCATCTTGATGCGCTCGCCCCTGATGTCGATGGCGGCACCCGTAGACTTTTTCTTGTAGTCGTCGCCTTTCTTCACCGCCTCCTTCTCTTTCTTGACGCAGGCTATCTGGCGGTTTGTCTCGGCCAGTTGCGACAGCACGCTGGAATAAGAGGTCACTGCCTGTGCCAGTCCCGGCACCAGCGACAGGAACTCCTGGTTATACTCTTCCAACTGCTCATACGACGTGCGCAGCACCTTCTCGTCGACCGTCAGCAGGCTGCTCTTCGTCATGAGCATCTTCAGACTGCTGATAAGGCTGTCTACCGATGCCTTGTCGTCGGCAGCGGCCTCCGTCAGCGACTTCTTCCTGGCCTCCAGTGCCTTGGTGACACTCTCTATCTGCTTCGTCTTGGTCTCGCTGCCCACGGCAGCCTCCACCGTGAGCTGTTCGTCGGCGTGTAGGCGGATGCCGCTGGCCCCGGCGCTGGCAACAGGTTCGGAGAAGTAGCCCTCGGCCTTGTTGCTCTGCAGAACGATGTGACGCGCCTGACTCACCACCTGGGACACCGGCGCCACGACGCTCTCCAGGCCATCGGGTCCTGGGTCGACGCCCAGCTGGCTAATGCTGGGGGCCCGCATCTCGACGGCACCACTCTCGCCGCACCCTTCGACCGCCACGCGCTGGCCGCGGACGATGACCGTTGAGCCGCCCGGATAGAGTGCTCCTGAAGGGTCGACATTGCCAATGACTATCTCGGGGGCCGACAGGATGATGCGTTCCTTGTCGCGCAGATATTTTCCCTTACGCATCTCGTTGAGCAGCTCCGTCTTGATCTGCTGCATCTCGGCCTTGTGCTGGCGTATCTCCTTGAGTTCCTTCTCCACATCCTTCTGGAAACTGGAGAGGGCTTCCTGCCATGAATCAAATTTATAGTCCATATCTGTGTGCCTGCTTACTTCAAGTTAATCAATGCTTTCTTCAGTTCAAACCACATGTCCTTGCGGTACATGGGGGCCGTGCGCGACTGTATTGACGGCGCATGGTTCTCCTGGTTGCCATCCTGCATGTGGTAGGTGTACTGGCTGTTGTCAGACATGAGTATCTGGCCGCCGACATTCTGGTTCCACATGTCCTCCTCCTTACGGTAGTAGAGGATGCGCTGCCAGTCCTTCACGCCGATAGCATCCTTCGCCTTGTCGAGGGCCACCGCGTCGGCCAGCCACTGGGCAATGGAGCCAAGGCCTCTGACGGGAGCATGCCATGAGGTGTCGAGTTGCTTGACCATGTCTATCCAGTCGTAGTTCTTCCTCAGGGCTGTCTTGTAGTTGGTGCTGATATTGATCTTGAACACGGTACTGATATCGTCCTTGTTGTCCATGAGATAGCCCATGGCAAAGCGCCTCTTCATACGCACCTTGATTTTTTCTTCAAACTGGCGTTTCAGAACAAGCTTGGCAGGGTCGGTGACAGTGTCCTTCCACTTGTTGTAGTCAAAATACTCGTCTATGGTTGCCTTGAAGGCGCTGCGAATCTTGCTATGCAGCCGATCAGGAACATTGATGGTCTGGATGATCGGCTCGGCAATCTCGGCCACGGGGTCGGCCATCATCGTCTTGAACGGATAGAAGCGGTCGCAATAGTGGTTCAGTATATTAAGCACAAGGGTGCGGTCCTGTTGGGAGGTGTCGTCCTTGAAGGCCGATGCCAGGTCGCCCTCCGCATACTGCTTCTTGTCGTTAGAATTAAGGACATCGTTCACGAAGTCGGGCTTCTGGTTGTCTTTGAAATCGGTACAGAGGTTGAAGGCTTTCACATCGCTGACAAGGTTGTTCCAGCGCTCAAGGTAGGTGTCGCAGAAACTGTCGACGATAGGACTGACACAGCCGATGACTTTCATCACCTCATCGTACTTATTGTGGATTTCATCGCCCGGTTCCACCTTCGTCTGCTTGACCAAGGCCTTCTGCTTGTCGCCGAAGCGCCCGGGGTCAATCTGCGCATCGCCGCTGCCGGCCTCGAGCAGCATGTAGCGCTTCGACTTGATGGTCATGGTGCCGTCGACGGGACGGAGGAACACCTCAAGGACAGTACGCAGGAAATCGAGGTTGAGTGACGGGTAGACGACGTTGGCAATGATCTGGCTGGCCAGGTGTTTCACGCCGCCGGGGACGACGTGTTTCATAACGGTGCCGCCGTAACTGAGGGTACGCTCAAAGCCACTGCGGTCATCGTCGAGCGTGGGCAGCTTCTTCTCGGGCGTCTTGATGTTCTGTCCCGAGACGATGTTCACCTTGTTGCCAGCAACGATGTCAATATTCTTTCCCTCAATCCTGACATTGCCATTGGGAGCTGTGATGGTGATGCCAGTGAAGGCATCGATGGTGACATTGCCCAGGGCCGACTTGAGTGTGATATTACGCAAGCTGGAGCTCATGTCGAGCGAATAGAAGCCGTAGCGGTCGCCAATATGGAAGGAGCCTGCCATCTCCTTACCGAAGGTGAAACCCGGAGCAATCATGGGTGCGATGGAAGCACCGTAGATGCTGGTGCCCGGCGTGGTTCCGGCCAGGAAGTCAAACATGCTGGTACCATCCTTGATTGTGATATTGTGGCCGTTGCGGGTCTGCATGACAAAGGCAGCGTCGCGAACGAGAGCAGGCTGGCTGGAACGGTTGTTATAGTAGCCGGGAGCAGGCTTATCCTTAGAGTAGAGCATACCGATGACGAAGGGGCGCTCGACATTGCCCTGTTCGAAGTCGACCATCACCTCGTCGCCGGGGTTCATGCGACACTGCATGCCACCGCCGTCGCCGGCAAAGGGGGTTGTCACACGAATCCAGGGCGTAGCCATCGTCTTGCGGTCCTCTATCAAGAGTTTCTGGGCCTCTTCCTCTTTCTTCTCAGCATCCTTACCCTTTTTCTTTTGATCGCTAATAGAGGATTTCAGGTCCTTGATCTTGCTTTCGATGGTTTCTTTCTCCTCCTTTTTCTTTTTCGTGTAAGCCTTCCAGTCAGAAACGCCATCCACCTCTTTCTTCAAAGCCTGGAATTTTGCCTTCTCAGCCTCCAGTTTCTTGATATCAGCAGAGAGGGATGCCTTCTTCGCCTCCAGCATCTGTATTTCGGTTTGCTTTTCAACAATGCTTACCGGGGGAGTATTCGGATTTTTTTCGACAATAGACAAGGCTGTCTTCTGCTTCTCCAGACTGGCTATCGTGGCTTTGAGCTCTTTTTGCGGCTGCTTCAGTTTCTCGGTAATGCCGTTAATCTCGTTCTGGATAACACTAAGCGTATCTAACTTTGACGATCCTATTAAGCCATTCACACGGAGATTCTCCTGCTCTGTCTCGAGTTGCTGTTCCAGCTTCTTCAAGGCTTTAGTCTCTGCCTTCAGGTTTTCCTTGGCCTCCTCGCAGAGCTTGCAAATCTTGGGGTCGCCGACTTGCCAGGGGAAGATAACCCTGACACGGCCCTGAACCTTCGGGTCGTTGGCTGCGACGACAAAGGCATTCTGGGCACCGGACTTGCGGATGGCATCACCCCCGTAGACCGGCGGGAACACGTTGCGACCCTCCTTGTCGACGGTGGGAATGGCATAGAACACCTGCGACTGCTGAGTCCTGGAATCGAGCTTCACCTCAACCACCACATAGACCTGACCACCCTCGCTGAAGCAGATACGGTCGCCAAGATGGATGTCGGCATAGCTCGTACCCATATCCACGCAGACCATCTTCTTCTGCTGGGCCTGCTCATGTTTTTTCACCTGAGAATGATACTCCATGGTGGCCCATGCCTTGGGGTTCAGCGGTCCGAATTGCAGGGCCTTTTCATCGTCGCTCTTCTCTGAGCCATAGAGTGTGTCCTTGACGTCAGAAACAAACTCCTTGTCGAAATCCTTACGGCCCACGACTGCCAACCCTCCTAATATATTGGTAGCTAACTCGTAGACAACAAGTCCTTTGATGATGGCGTCAGCCGTCTGGTTAAAACGCACTAACGACGAGGCCGCCATACCCAGGTGCATGCCAAAATCCTCGAAAGTCTCATGCACGAGGTTAGTAGAGCAGCCCTTGTAGAGGGGCATGAAGAACTCGTCGGGGTTGATCTCAGAGTTGTATGACAACTCGGTGGGGAAGATATCCTTGGGGAAGGAGTCAGATTTGCCGGGAACACCTGTACGCTCCACGGGGTCGGAGTTCAGGGCCAGTGTACCTTCCACCTTGCCCTCGCCACTCTTCACGCTGTCCCATCCGAAGTCGGAGACGGCAAAGGGCGCGTCGCTGGCCTGCTGGAACGTGATGTTCTGGTAGTTCGTAATGGTCTTCACCTTCTTGTAGGGAAGTCCCAACGTCACCTGACCGTCCTCAAAGAAGAAAAACTCGCCACAGCGGTTGGCCGTGCGGGCCATGAAGTCATAGAACGACTCATTATACTGCACCAGATAGGGCTGTATGAACTCCGTCTCCTTATCATTGTTCATATAGACGAGTTTCTGCAGACTGCCAATATTGACCTTGACTGGCGATGCATCGTTAATCTTGAACAAGGTGGCATTGGAGGCCAGGAGAGTTCCCAGCTTCTGGGCAACATACGCCTTGCTGTATTTGTTGATGGTCATCAGCTTGTCGATGCTGCAGATACCAAGCTTGACTAACAGGTTGGGGGTGCCGTTGGCCTGCATGACAAGCTGAGGATTCACCTTGTATACGAAATAGTTCTGTGCAATAGTATTGTCTTCGCCCACGTTAACCTTTCCGTTCTGTGAGATTACCTCAGCAATACTAAGACTTGCCAGGCGATACATCAGGGCGCCGATAATCTTCTCCGGAGTCGTTGCTACGTCGACGCCACTGCCATCAAACTGCAGTTCAACCTCTAATGTACTCGGCTGATAGACCTTCCGGTGGAATTGCAGGGTGGTCAAGGTGACATCGTAGCTGAAGTCGCCCAGTTTGACCTTCTCTTTTTGATTCTGCGACAATTCCAGTATATCTTGTGTTGTCTTGTCGTTGAGTTTCTGCAAGAGCTGCAGGGTATATTTATAGGTACGGGAGTTTTTCTGTTCCATTTCGTTTGGATTTTAATCATGAGTAATATAGAGGTTGCGGGGGGTGTCGTGCCCGACATAGACGATGTTGCTCAACAACACCTTGATGCGCAACAGCATCTGACTGGTCAGGCCCTCGCCAACATCGCTGCAAAACTCCTCGATGTCGACAATGTAGCCATGGATCACCATGCCGTCGTCGTAGCCCTTCAATCGGCCGTTCGGCAAGAATGATGCATTGAAGATGAACGAGAAGGGGGCATTGTCTTGCTCAGCCATACGCTGGTAAAAGCGTTTGCAGCCGCGTTCGACATCGACACGTATTGTAAACTCCAGGTATCCGGAGCGGATAGGGCCATAGCTATTGCCCAGCTCGTCGCGATTGCGCTTGCAGCAGTAGCTATAATCCTGAACAGTATAGCAACCTGACTGCAGCACGCTGCCGCCGACCTCACAGAGATCCTCAGTGAAGAGGATGGCTTTCAGAAAATTCGGATGTTTCATGGTGCTCACCGTTTTATTTAATGTCTGTGATATTCTATACCGTCGATGACAACCGTACTGGCAATCATGCCGATGTGGAGCACTCGCCGCTGGTTTTTGTCAATCTCATAGCGTTCTTCCAACGAGAAGCAGGTAGCGCCCTCAAACTGAATCTCCTTGTACTCAGTATTTCCCTGATACAAGACGGATGGCAGTTCCACCTGTATCCGGCCGTCAACACTCGTCTGGTCAATAAACCAGTCGTAAATAGACATATCGTCGACGCCGGGGGCAATGACTGTCAGTTCTATGCGCTCACAGCTCATGTCGGCATTAGGGCGCAGCTCGTTGTGGCTGCGACACGTGTGGCACTTGTAGTCTACCAGCAAATACTCTTTCGTGTACATCCCTGTAGCGTTGTCGCCTATCTGTAATTTCTTCAGTAATGACATTTAGATTCAGTTTTACAATTTAGCGGCAAAGATACAAAGAAATCCGCAATAAAGGCTGACAGCTATGATGTTTTTTCAAAAAAAGCATACGACAGTCACGGCATTTTGCGACAAACACGACAAAAGTGGCTTCCCGTTGTCGCAAGAACGAAACAAATAGCACCTCTGACATCAGAGGTGCTACTTCATTTTCCCTATATGATTAGAAGCAACAATGTGATTTTCGCTGCTACTTGCTCTTGTTCATTGAGAACTGAATATACATGCCAGTCATGGTAGCTACAGGCTTCTGAGGTTCGTACATATAGTCAGGCATCTCTGTAGCAAAGGAGGTGGGAACGAAATCAATCAGGAATACTTCCAAGAAGTAAACTCCTGGCTCGTCGGCATCCTCGTCCTCCGTCAGGCACACACCAATGTAAGCCTCGTCATCCGCACTCTTGTTGTTGGCATCGAAATAGCGGTTTACGCCCTTCACCTTCAGCAGTGCCATCGTTGTAGTCTGGCCAAACATGCCGGTACGCAACTCATAAGCAGGATCGGCAATCTCGTAAGTAGCCTCACCAATAAAGAAATTCTTGAGGTTCGACTTCAGGTCGGGTATGATTTTCCCGTCTTTGAAGGTCAGCACGTCCTCTGCATTGAACTCTGGGTAGGCATCGCCGTATGTTATGCCCATTGCACCCCACATTTCAACCATGCTGGCACGGTCGGTAATGAGCTGCTTCATCTTCCACGTGCCCTCAAAGGCGGGAGCCGCAGCAGCAGCGTCGTAAGCCTCAATATAGTCGAGGTCGGCAGCGGCGATGTCGATGACCTCACCACCGGCCTTGTGAATCTTGATACCCTGTGCCGAAACGGTAGCGGCGCAGAAAAGGGCAGCCACGAGGGCTACGGTATTGCGTACAATTGTTTTCATTTCTTGACGATTTTAAATGTTGACTTGTTGGTTTTAACGATGTAGATGCCGGCAGACAGGCCTGTGGTAGACAGCGAGACGGAGCCGTCGGCACCGGCACGTGCTGTGAGCACCTGCTGACCATTTGCAGAGAAGACCTGGGCCACTGAGCCAGGCTCAGCACCCTGAACAGCGATTTCACCGGGGGCAAGGCGGAAGGAAGGAGCTACGGGCACGGCCTCGATGGCAGTAGGCTCGGTTTTCTGAACCGTCACCTTCTTCAGCTGACTCCAAGTGAAAGCAGTGACCTGCTCGCCGTAGCGCAGTTCGTAGCCGTCGGCCGTAGTCTTGATGACGGGCTTCAGGTCGGCACCGATGGCGATGGTCTCGCCTCCGGCGCTCTCTACGACGAGACACCATTGTGCGTCTGCAGCCTTGGCGGTGAACACCGTGGCCAGCAGAAGCAGCACGAAGTAAAGTTTTTGCTTCATAGAGATTTTTGTTTTTAAAGGGTTAATACTATTTAATTCATAATTCACAATTCATAATTCATAATTCACAATTAATAATTCATAATTCACAATTAATAATTCACAATTAATAATTCACAATTAATAATTCACAATTCTTAGTTCTAAGTTCTTACTTCATTTCGCATTCGTATCGTACTCCAGCTGCTGGGCGGCCACGATGGCACTGTCCTCGGCAGTCATCGGCTCGGCGTCGGGAACACGATAGCTGGTGGCGTAACCCTGGTTGATGTGAGGTTCCTCATCAACGTTCTTGCAGGCAGTAGTCACTGCCACAGCCATTGCTGTCATGGCTATATATAGGAGTCTCTTCATGATTCTTCGTTCATTCTTCATTATTCATTATTCATTATTCATTCTTCATTATTCATTTTACATTAGCGCAGCGCTAAAACGTTTCCTCGTAGCCTGGGTTCTGGATGAGATTGGGCTGCACCTGCGTGTCTTTCAAGAAAATGGGCCAAGTGTACATATACTGTCGAGTCCAGAACTTCTGACCATTGACGGCTACCCAGAATTCTGGGCGTCCATGGCGTTTCAGTTCAAACCAGCGGTCGCCGTTCTCTAAGTAGAGCTCCTTGCGGCGCTCATTGAGGATGGCCTGGATGAGCGGCGTCAGAGGCTTACCTGTAGCATCCTGCTTGATGAGCGTCTGCGTATTGACCGATGGCAGCGTCTGCATGGTATAGGCATAGTCATCGGTCAAGATGCGGTGACGGCGGAAATCGTTTAGCTCGGCAAGCGCCGAGTCAGCCATATTCAGGTGGTAGGCACATTCCATGGCTATGAGCGCCATTTCTGCCGAGCGCATACCTGAGAACATCAGTTTACGGTTTTTGCGCTTGCGGTTGAAGAACAGATTACCCTTACGGCGGATGTCGTTGGTTCCCTCACTAAAGAGCGTAGCATAGTCTGCACTCAGCGGTCTCCCTTCCAGGAATTTCATACTGGCCGAAATATCCATTTGGCTACTGGACAACCGGTCAGCCATGAAAAGCTTGTTTCCCGTCAACCCGAATTGGGTACTCATCATCTTAGTATATTCATCGCCGGAGAGCAAAGGGTGGTTTCTCACGACAAGCCGAGCTTCACGACGAGCCTCCTGCCAACGGCCACACCAGTGATAGAGACGAGCCAGATAACCATGAATAACATCATTATTAAAGCGGTACATCTCTTCCTGTATATCGCAGTCAAGGGCGGCTTTCAGGTCACGCTCAGCCTGGTCGATGGTTTCCTGAAGTGTGGAACGTATGGGCTTGGCCTCCATGTCAAACTCTGTGACGATGGGCACACCTAACTGTGCATCGTCGGCCAGTGGTGGTGCGCAGAACATGCGTAGCAGCTGATAGTAACTGACACCGCGCAGGGCGTAAGCAGTACCAATGATGTTCTGTCCTTCGCGTGTGTCGCGGCCGTCCTCGAAATCGCCAAGAACGATGTTGCAGTTACGAATTTCTTGGTAAAGATCTTGATAGAGTGACTGTCGCGCTGACAGGATGGTTCCAATGTAGGTGCGCAAGTTGTCGCTGCTTCCAGTCAAATTGGTGGCCATGTTGTCGCAGACAGCCTCCAGGTCTTCCGTTTCTTTATAGCTGCCCACAACGGCAGCCCCCACAACGCCGCCTTTGTCGATGTCGTCGCACATATTGTGAACCAATGCCGAAAAATCTTCAGCCGATTCGGGTATGGTACGGTCGTAGGGCTTGATATCCAAGAAATCATTGCAAGCCGTCAACATCCATGCAGTCATTAGGAGTACTATATACTTTTTCATATCAAAAACCGATGTTAAGTCCAAAACTAAAACTGCGGCTCATGGGGTAGACGGCACCCGGCGTCTCAGGGTTCAGTCCGCTGTAGGCCGTGATGATCCACAGGTTGTTGGCAGTGAAACTCAGGCCAAGGCTCGTGGCGCCGAAACGGCGGATAAGGTTGTCGGGCAAGCTATACATCAGCGTCATCGATGCTATCTTCCAATAAGAGCCTTTTTCATAGAACACACCATTCTGTACTGATGAGAAAATCATCTGCTGACTGTCTAAATTCAAGGCTGTGCCGTACGCATCTATCAGTCGCGGATAACCATCGGTAACAGGATTGTCCGGTGTCCAGCGGTAGGCGGCATCCTTGACTACATTGTTGTGGGCCGTATAGACGTCGTAACGCGGGTTGTAAATATGGTTGTAAGTACTTTTTTCTATCGAGGAATAGGTGCTCACTGGTGACACGAAATTAGAAATCTTCGCTCCTAATGAGAACGACGTGTTGACACTAAACGACAGGTTGCGCCACGAGACGTTGGTAGAGATGCCTCCCGTCCAAGGATAACTGCTTGTACCTATAAAAAACAAATAATTGGCATAGGACTGCGATGCTGAGAGACTCTCGTCGTAGTCGCTGCGCTGCTGAAAAGTAAAGAGTCCCGTTTCTGCATCAATACCTGCCGGCTTACCTGTAAAGATTTTGCCAAGCGGGTAGTCTACGTAAATATCGCCCAGAGCCGACCCTGTCGGGGATTCATACTTGGTAAGCACGTTCTGGTTGTAGGCAATATTGCCATTGAGGCTCCAGCGCCAGTCCTTGGTCTTCACGGGCGTACCGCCAAGCATCAGTTCTACGCCCTGGTTCACCTGCTCTGAGGTGTTATAGCTCTGGCTAAGATAGCCTGTAGTTGATACCACCTGAACGCTGGTGACGAGGTCGGTGCCCTTGCGGTGGTAGAACGACAGATTCATGTTCAAGCGGTTCTTCAGGAAGCCCACGTCGATGCTGCCGTTATAGTCGCGGGTGCGCTCCCAGCGCAGGTGCGGGTTTGGCGGCGTATTGATATAGCCCATGCGGTAGGCCTGCGTGTCGCTGTTGCGGAAATCTGACGAATAGCTCATAATCAGCACTGGGTAGACGCTTTTGTTGATACCGCCGGTGACACCCGTCGACAGGCGGATGGTGGCATGGCTGACGATGTGCCTGATGCGCTCCATCCACGCCTCTTCGTCCATGTTCCAGGCCAGGCCAGCGCTCCATGTCATGTTGAACTGCTCCTTGGCGCCGAAGTTGTTAGAGCCGTCAGAGCGGGCGGTGAAGTTGGCCACGTAGCGGTTCATCAGCACATAGTCTATGGCGCCATAGAACGAGGCCATGGCGTTCTCGATGCGACTCTGCCCCGACAGGCCGTTGGCTATTCTTTGGTAATCTTGCATATCAGCATCAGTGAAAGAGCCATCGGCAGCACTCGACACCAGGAGCGGCAGCGAGAAGTTGCCCGTCACGGGGTCGTAGCCATAGACTTTGCGGAAGATGCTCTTGGCGTAGTTGTTGCTGACCTCGGCACCCACGAGGGCACTGACGCGGTGGATGTCGCCAAAGGTCTGACCGTAGTTCAGTTGACCGCGCATCTGCCAGTTGCGGTTGTAGCTGCTGCTCTGCGTCATACTGCCATAAATACGCCTTGACTGTAGATTTTTACCTTCAAACGGACGGTCAGTCCAGGCGTTGTAAGTGTCCTGTCCTATCTCGCTGTCAGAATTGTCGGCACTATAACTGTAGGATGCCAAGCCATAAAGGCGGAAATGCTCGCCCAGATGCCAGGTGATGTCGCCGCGCAGCGTCAGTGCCGAGCTGGTGGCTTGCTGCTCGGTATTGTCAATCTCGCGCATAACGTTGACACCGTTGTCAGGCATACGTGAGGCTGAACTGCCGTTCACATACGACATTGAGAAGTAAGTCTCGTCAGCCGCGTAAGAGCCATCTTCATTATAAGGTTTCTCGTATGGGTTGGCGTAATAAGCGTATTTGAAGGAGTTGAACAGAGACGACTCAGCATACGACAGGCTCTTCAGATAGCTGTAAGAGACGTCGAAGTTCACGGAGACGGCCTTCGACGGGTTGGCAGAGATTTTCGACATGAAGTTAGCGCCGTCAGACGAGGTTTTCTTGACGATACCCTTATTGGTCGACATGCCGCCGCTGACGTAGTAGGTCAGCTTGTCGGTACCGCCGGAGAGGCTGACGCTGTGGCTGGTGCTGACGGTGTTGCGGAACAGTTCCTGGAACCAGTCGGTGTTGGTCTGTTTCAGTTCCTCGATGTAGGCATCCTGCTCCTGGGCGGTCATGCCCTTGAACTTGCCATATCCCGAGCGTATCTGGCCTATGATGCCTATGCGGGGATACCATGTGCCGTTCTTGAAGCCCTCGGCCGAGAACTCGTCCCAGATGCTCTGCTCGTAGGCCAGCTTCTCGTCGGTGTTCATGAGGTTGTGGTCGCGCTGCGGGGCGGTCTGCACGGTGACGTTGCCGCTGTAGCTCACGTGGATGTTGCCGGCCTGACCTTTCTTCGTGGTGATGACGATGACACCAGCCTGAGCCTGCGAGCCATAGATGGCGGCAGCGGCGGCGTCCTTCAGCACGGTGATGCTCTCAATGTTCTGCGGCGCTATGCCGGCAACGCCGTTGGCATAGAGGGTAGAGAAGTCGCCGGAGCGGATATACGAGTTGCCCATGGTGGGGATGTTCTTCTGCAGGGGCACGCCGTCGACCACCCACAGCGGCTCGTTGTTGCCGGTGATGCTGGCCGTACCGCGGATACGTATCTTGGCCGACTCGCCGGGACGTCCGCTGACGGCCTGCACGTTGACGCCGGCCAGCTTGCCCTGCATAAGCATGTCGACATTGGCCAGCGGCTGGTCCTTCAGTTCCTTGTCGGTGAGGATGCCCACGGAGCCGGTAGACTTGCGGATGTCGGTCTGCGAGTAGCCCGTCACTACCACCTGGTCGATGGTGGTGCTCTCGCTCTCTAAGGCGATGTCGCCCTTCAAGGGCCTGCTCACGCGCAGCGTCCTCGTCTTCATGCCCACATAGCTGATGGTCAGCGTCGAGCCTTTTGCCGCCCAGAGGCTCACCTTGCCGTTGACGTCGCTGACGACGCCTAACTGCTTGTCCGACGCCTTTACCGTGGCACCGGGCAGCGACTCGCCGTTCTCGTCGACGACGGTGATGTCAACCTGTACCTGCGCAGCATTCTGCTGGGCCTGTAAGGTGAGCGTAAGCGTCATGAAGAGCAGTAGTAATAGTTTCTTCATATTATTAGGGTTATTGGTGTTTCACCATGTTGATATCCACTTTCTCCGGCTTCATCAGGTGTTCCAGGAAGTAGTAGCGTATCTGGTTCTGGTAGTAGTCGCCGTAGAGGCCGTGGCCCTGCTCGGGGAAGATCATCATGTCGAACCGCTTGCCGGCCTTCTGCAGGGCATCGGCCATGCGGTAGGTAGAGGCCACCGGCACGTTCTCGTCTACCTCGCCGGTCATCAGCAGCAGGCGTCCTTGCAGCCGGTCGGCCAGTTCCATGTTGGTGGGAATGGGTTTCCCATAGCCATGATAGGTCTCTGCCCACCACTGTATATACTGGCTGTTGTCATGGTTGCCCGAGGCTGAGACGCCCACCTTATAGAAATCGGGATAGGTGAGCATGGCCGTGACGGTCTGGAAGCCGCCGCCGCTGTGGCCGTAGATACCCACACGGCTGAGGTCGATGAAAGGATACTGCCGGGCCAGCGTCTCGATGGTATGCTTATCGTCGGCCACAGGGTAATCGCGCAGGTTGCCATAGCCATAGCAGTAGAAGTCGCGGTCGCGCAGTGGCGACGAACCCCGGGGCTGTACGTTGATGACCACGAAGCCCAACTCGGCCAGCGACTGGTTGCCATTATCGTCGATGGTGAACGAACGGGGAATCTGGTCGTCCTGCGGACCGGGATAGACGTTGGTGATGATGGGGAGTTTTTCCGAGGTACGAGGAGCGAGGAGCGAGGAGCGAGAATAGTCTGAGGGAACGTACATCACTCCGTAGAGGTCGGTCTGCTCGTCGGCAGCCTTCACATGGATCAACGTGGGCTTCACCCAGCCGGCCTTCAGGCAGTCGGCTTCCGATGTACGGAAGAACTCATGGTGGTTCTTCTTAGGACTGTCTATGCTGACGATGTTAAAGACTGGCGGCAGGTCCATACGACTGTAGCGGTCGATGGCCCAGCGACCGTCATGCGACAGCTGCAGCTGGTGCTCGCCCTCGCCATAGGTCAGCAGCTGCTGTCCGCGACCGTTAAGGCCCACCTTATAATAATAGGTGTAGTTGGGGTCGCCCTGCTCCTGACCGTAGCCCAGGAAGATGATGCTACGGCTGGCGGTGTCGATCTTCTCAATACGTCCGGCCACCAGCCGGTCGCCCTGGGTGACACGGTTCAGCAGCCTACCTGTACGGCCGTCGTAGAGATAGTAGTTGCCGCGACCCGTCCGGTCGCTCCACCACAGCACCTGGCGGCCGTGGTCCAGCAAGTGGTACTTGAACATATTGACGTTGACATGAGGCTTGCAGACCTCGCTGATGACCACGCTGACGGCGCCTGTGGCCACATCGATGCGGCACAGCTCCAGCGTATCGACAGAGCGGCTGCGACGCAGGAAGTACTGACTGTCACCCATCTTGTCGAAGTCCAGTTGTATGTGGTAGTCGCGGTTGGGGGCGATAGGCAGCAGCCGGCCCTCTCCGGTATCGGCATTATACCAGTAGAGCCGGTAGCGACGGATGGCGTCACCGCCGGGCAACGGCATCTTCTTCTGTTCCAGCTTCTGTGGCGTACCCAGCGTGTGCAGCAGGTTCAGGAAGCCCACCTCGCTGTCGTCGTAGACCATGTCGAGATAGACATGGCCCCGCCAGAAGCCCGAGGCGTTGCGCTCTGACAGGGTGTCCTTGGCATAGCGTCCGCAATAGGAGCTGTACTCACGCCCGTCGGTAGTCAGCTGCCGTACTTGCCCCGTACGGTTGTCACGTATATACAGGTTGTATCGGTCGCCCAGCATGGTGAAGGCCGAGTCGGCCGTATATGCCGAGTTGTCAAAGAAGCGGCCAAAGCGGTCAGCCTGCTGCTTCACAGGGTGGCGCTCGCGGTAGGCATCAATCTTGCCCTGGTCCAGCTGTCCGCTCTTGCCCGTACGGCCATCCACCATATATTTCTTACCATTGAACTTATAGGTGACGAAGGGTGTGCCCTCTTCAAACGAGGGCGACGGCGTGAGGGCATAGACAGCACTGCCCACATACTTGTCGGTGACGGCCTCGGCCTGGTACCAGTTGACGGGTGCATCAAGCAGTTTGCGCACAGCGGCCAGCATGTCGACGGTGCCGCCGCTGATGCTTACCTTCTCGGCCATGGGGCGCGCCGTTTCCATCAGCAGCTGTCTGACCTGTGGTGCCCTGAGATAGGGGAAATAGCTGCGCAGCAGGGCAGCGATGGCCGTCACAACGGGAGCAGAGAGCGACGTGCCCTGCGACAGATTGTATTTATTGCCGGGAAAGACCGAGGCGATGTAGGTGCCGGGCGCAAAGAGATGCACCTGACTGCTGCCGTAGTTGGACATCTCAGCCCGGCGGCTCTGCTCGTCGCTGGCTCCAACACGGATAAAGTTGGCAAAGAACTGTCCCCGGCGGTCGGTACCGGTGGGGTAGAGAGCCACAGAGTCGAGGTCCTTATGGTCGTTGCCGGCAGCACACACTATCAGCACGTCGCGGTCGGCGGCGTAGCGTATGGCATCGTTGACCATCTGGGCCTGCGGAGAGTAGTACTTGCCCAGACTGATGTTGATGACGCGGGCACCGTTGTCTACGGCATAGCGTATGGCGCTGGCCACGTCCTTGTCGTACTCGTCGCCATCGGGGCTGGCACGCACAATCATCAGCTGAGCCACGTCGGGGGCAATACCGCTATAGCGGGCATCCTTCCTGGCATCGCCGGCAATGACGCCAGCCACGAATGTGCCGTGCTCACAGCCCTCCACGGTCAGCGTGGCATTGCCATAGAAGCGGTCGTCGGCATTGTTCATGTCGTCGCCCATGAGCAGACGCTTGTCGGGGTCGTGCTCTATGCCGTGGATATTCTCTGCCATTTTCCGCAGACGTGTCAGCGACAGCGAGTCGAGACGGTCCAGCGACTGGCTGGCTATCTCGTAGTAGCGCAGGTAGTTGTCAATCTTGGCCTCCTTGCGCATCCGCAAATAGAAGTCGTACTCCTTCTTGTCCCGGACAGAGTCGCGGCTGGTTACCTGCTTGTATTTGGGGAAGAGGCGCTTGAACTGCCTGAACTCCTCAGTGCCGGCGCTGATCATGTTGAACGAGCCGTCGGCAGTACCCAGGAAGTTCCACCCATGCAGGTCGTCGCGGTAGCCGTTGCCGTCGGTGTCGCTATCGTCGGCCCGTTCTCCGGGATTGGTCCACAGGGCATGCTGCAGGCTGACCGTCGCCGTGTCGATGCCGGAGTCGACAATGCCGACGACAACAGGCCCGGAGGGTTTCAGTCCCCGTGCCTTCAGCAAATCGAGGGCAGCCGTGATGTTGGCTCCCTGCCGTTCCTGTGTAAAACTCTTATGCCAGCCAGCATGGTCCTCTGCCGACGATGCTGGCCCTGCCGCCCCCGAGAGGACTGGGCATAGCAAGGTAAGTGCTGTCAGAATATTCCGTATAGACATGTTTTCTCGTATTTTTGTGCAAAAGTACAAATTATCTTTGACTTGGCAAACTAAACTGTGCAAAAACTCTCAATCGGCCACTTGCGCCTGCGGCCAGTTGACGAGGAAGAGGTGCTCAGTGGCACGGGTAAAGGCGGTATAGAGCCAATGGATATAGTCGGGGGTGAGCATGTCGTCGGTCATGTAGCCCTGGTCTACATAGACGTGAGACCACTGTCCGCCCTGCGCCTTGTGGCAGGTGACGGCATAGGCGAACTTCACCTGCAGGGCATTGTAGTAGCGGTCTTGCTTCAGTTTCTTCAGGCGGTCGGCTTTCAGGGGTATGTCGGCATAGTCGTCCATGACACGGTCGTAGAGCTGCTGTTGCTGTTCACGGGTGAGCGACGGCGACTCGGCGGTCAGCGTGTCGAGCAGCACGGTAGCCGTCAGTTCATAGTCGTCGTAATCGGGGAACTGCAGGGTGACCTCAGCGAAACGAAAACCATACTGCTCGTGGATGTGGCGCACACGCTGTACTACAGCCACGTCGCCATTGGCAAGGAAGCCGCCCTCCAGGCCTCCACCCGCTGCCGCGTCCTTCTGACTCTCAGTCCAGAAATAGTTGTTCTTGACAACCATCAGCTGGTCGCCGCGACACAGTTCATCTTCGCAGTCAAGGACGGTGCGCCGTATGCCCTGGTTATAGATGTTGGCCCGCTTGTTGCTGCGGGTGATGACGATGGTATCGTCCTGTCCGGCACGGCTGTAGCTGGTGGCCAGCGACTCTATCAGCTCGTCGCCGGGCACAACCGTGATGTCGGGAAATCCCCGGAAACGGATGCGCGGCAGCTGCGTCAGGTCGTCATGGGTAATCATCTGCCTGATGACGGTGGCGTTATAGAGAATGCCCGACGCCTGCGACTGCCGTAGCACCTGGTTCAGGTCGGTCTCATAGACCGTCAGACCGTATGCCTGCAGCACCGGAGCCAGCAGTGCCGGACTCTCCTCCTCGCCTACCGGTGGCAGCTGGGCGCGGTCGCCGATGAGCAGCATGCGGCAGTTGTTGTCGGCACTGTACACATACTGTATCAGGTCGTCGAGCAGACTGCCGGAGCCAAAGGAGGTGCCCTCCCCCTGAGGGGCGTAGCCGGGGTTAAGACTGATCATCGAAGCCTCGTCAATAATGAACAAGGTGTCGCGCTGCAGGTTGGCATTCAGGTTGAAGGCACTCATGTCGCCCGCCGTCTTCTGACGGTAGATGCGGCGGTGGATGGTGTAGGCCGCGCTGCCGGCATTCAGGGAAAAGACCTTGGCGGCACGGCCCGTGGGCGCCAGCAGCACCATCTTCTGCTTCAGCGCCTTCAGCGCCCGCACAATGGCTCCTGCCAGCGAGGTCTTACCCGTACCTGCCGAGCCGCGCAGCACCATGACCGCCCTGCTGTCACGGTCGGTCATAAACTGTGCAAACCGGGCGATGGCCTGTTCCTGATCGGCGGTCGGCGACATTCCAAATGACTGTAAAATGCGATATTTTAGCTCCTCGACTATCATTATTCGGAAATATTTATTATCTTTGCAGGCGCAAAGGTACAAAAAATAAATGATAAACCAAGGAAAAGAACGCATCATCATACGCATCGGGGCACGCCACCTGTCGTTTTCTACGGTTGACCCCACGCAAGCAGAGCCTGCCGTCACCTACGAACCGTATGTGGTGAAGAGCGGCATGTCGCTGCCCGCCAACCTGCGCGAGGCACTCGGCGAAGCCGCCCTGCAGCAGGCAGGCATCAGGAAAGTCACGGTGCTGGCAGACACGCCCGTGCTGCTGGTGCCCGCAGAGCAGTTTCAGGAAAGCACGATGGAAGACCTGTTCTGCCATGCCATCCCCCGGAAGGAGCCTGAGACGATACACTACGACATGCTCTCCGACCTGAACGCCGTTGCGGTGTTCGCTATTAACAAGGATTTAAACACGGTACTGAACGACAACTTCAGCAGTCCGAAGATCATGCCCTTGATGGTTCCCGTCTGGCGTTACCTGCACCGCCGCTCGTTTGCCGGCAACCGCAACAAACTGTACGGATATGCTCACGACAACAAACTGGACATCTTCTCGTTCCAGCAGAACCGGTTTAAGTTCTGTAACCAGTTCAAGGCCAACCGTCCGCAGGATGTACTCTATTTCCTGCTCTACGTATGGAAGCAATTGCAGCTGAACGCAGAGAACGACGAGATGCACCTGGCCGGCGACTTGTTTAACGACAACGGCCAGCAGGAGCTAATCAGCGAGTTGAAGCGCTACGTCCAGAAGGTATACATCATCAACCCCTCGGCAGAGTTCAACCGCGCACCGATGACCAAGGTCAAGGGGCTGCCCTTCGACCTGATGACATTTTTCATGAAAGGCAAATGAGGATTATTACCGGAAAATACAAGGGACGCCACTTCGACATTCCCCGCTCGTTCAAGGCAAGGCCGACGACCGACTTTGCCAAGGAGAACATCTTCAACGTGCTGACGGGCTACCTCGACTTTGAAGGTGCCACGGCACTCGACCTGTTTGCCGGCACGGGCAGCATCACCCTGGAGCTGCTCTCGCGTGGCTGCAGCCGTGTGGTCAGCGTTGAACAAGACCGCGACCACCACCGCTTTATCTGCGATAACCTGAAGCAGTTAGGAGTTACGAGGGAGGAGTTAGGAGTTGCGAGGTCGGAATGCGTCTTGCCCCTGCGCGGCGATGTTTTCCGCTTTGTGAAGTCATGCAGGCAGACGTTCGACTTCATCTTTGCCGACCCGCCTTACGCGCTAAAGGAACTGCCCACCATTCCCGACCTGATTTTTGAGAAGGGGCTGCTGAAAGCCGGCGGTATCTTCGTCTTCGAGCACGGTAAAGACCACGACTTTTCCGCCCACCCCCGTTTCCGCGAGCACCGTGCCTACGGCAGCGTCAACTTCAGCATCTTTACATCAGCGGAGCCAGCATCCGAAGCAGACTCTCCGTCAGACGAACCATAAAGCGCGGATGCACACGCTGGGGCAGGGCGGCCAGGGCTACTGACTGTGCTTCGTCGCTGAGGAACAGCTGCTTCATGCGACAGGCGGTCTGCTGGCCATAGAAGAAGGCATTAGCCTCGAAATTATTCTCGAACGACCGGAAATCAACGTTCGTGGAGCCGCAAGTGCAGACACCGTCGTCGCACACCAACAGCTTGGAGTGCAGGAATCCCGCCGTATAGAGCCTGATGCTGACGCCCGCCTTCAGCATCTCACGCAGATAGCTGCGGCCTGCCCACTCAGCAAACCAGGCATCGCTCTCGCTGGGTACCAGTATCCGCACGTCGACACCTGCTGCCGCTGCCATTTTCAGTGCAAAGAGCACCGGCTCTGCAGGCAGGAAGTAGGGTGTCTCAATATATACGTAGTGCTTAGCCCCGACGATGATGCGCACAAACTCCTGCATAATCTCGGGTTGCGGCGAGTCGGGACCGCTGGTAACGGTCTGCGTGACTGTAGACGGCTGAAGGTCGGGGGAGGGCAACTGAGGGTAATAGCGGCGCTCGTTGACAAGCGTTCGGTCAACGAAATACCAGTCGATAAGAAACGCCCGCTGCAGGGAGTAGACAGCCGTTCCCGTCACCCGTATCATGGTGTCGCGCCACGCCTGGTTCTTCGTGCCTTTCACATAGCGCCGGGCAATGTTCATGCCTCCGATATACCCCACCCTGCCGTCGATGACCACCATCTTGCGGTGGTTGCGGTAGTTCACCTTCGACGTGAACGAGGGGAAGCGCACTGGCAGGAACGGCACCACCTCGATGCCCTCTTCACGCATCTGCTCGAAGAACTGGTGAGGCACGCGCCAGCAGCCCACATCGTCGAAGATGACGCGCACCTTCACTCCTTGCCGGGCCTTGTCTTTCAGGGCATCGGCCACGAGATTGCCCAGCGGGTCGTCCTCAAAGATATACATGTTGACATGTATATGGTCGCGGGCAGCGGCAATATCGGCCAGCAGAGCCGGAAAGAACTGGTAGCCGTCGGTATAGATGCCGATGTGCTCAGCCTGAAGGGGCTGTGTATGCCCCATTGTGCGTTTCGACAGTTCGTCGAGCGAACGCTGGCTCACCAGCCGTTCCTTGCGGGTGTTGACGCCAAAGAAAAAGTAGAGGATGATGCCCGCCACGGGCACGAACCAGATGACCAGAGCCCATGCCATGGTTTTTGCCGGCTGGCGGTTGTCCATCACAACATGGATAACCGTCAGGGCAGCAACCACATAATAGAAGGCTGCAAGGATGAGGTTCAGCGTGCTCAAGGTCTAAATCTCATAAACGGCAATATTGCCCTCGCTCTCCTGCACCATGGCCTTATAGCAGTGGGGCACGCGCTCCACTATCCACCGTGCCAGGTTCTCGGCCGTAGGGTTGAACGGCAGCACCTCGTTCAGGTTGCGGTGGTCCAGGGGCTCCTTCACCAGCCGTTTGATCTCACTGAAGTCGATGACCATGCCGTTGCGGTCCAGCTCGTTGGAGCGGCAGCTGACGATGATGGTCCAGTTGTGGCCATGCACTCTTGTACACTTGCTCTCATAGTCGAGTTGCAGGCTATGGCAGGCCGATATCTCTATTTTCTTCTCTACGTAGTACACCTTTTATTTATTTACGATTTACTATTTTCGATTTACGATTTTCAATTCACAATTATCAATTCACAATTCACAATTATCAATTCACAATTATCAATTCACAATTATCAATTCACAATTATCAATTCACAATTATCAATTCACAATTCACAATTATCAATTCACAACGTCGTTGCCTAACTTCTTGGCCAGCATGTCGCGCAGTTGCTGCATGTCCCTGTGCTGCTCCATCAGCTGCATCACGCGTTCCATGTTGCCAGTTGCCTGGCGCAAGGCTTGCTGAATCTCCTTGAGCCGCTGGCTGACGATATCCATGCGCAAGTCCATCACCAGGTGGACGACACGCTGACAGAGGGCCCCCTCACGCGGTTTCATCACAAAGCGGCCTCCTAACTGATAGCGGTCGATAGCCAGTCGCGTGGCTAACTGACTCACGCTGATGTCGGGATGGTTGGTGAAGTAGGTTTCCGCCTTAAAGTCTGGGGCGCCGCTGTGAGCCACCGCCTCTGCCAGTATCTGGTTGTAGAGCGGGTTAGAAAACTGGATGTTGTCCTGCCCCAGGTCGTAGTCCACATACTGTGCCACGTTGAAGCTGATGGTCTGTCCGTCTTCAGTCTCAATGTTGTCGTAGATAATCTCCTCGCCATGACGGATAATCTCGCGGATGAGGAGGGTCTCCACCTGCGAGTCGGCAGCATGCGTGGCAATCGGCTGGTGCGGCTGCTCTGGCAGATGCTCCGGTGGCGCTTGCTGTTGCTGCTGCAACTGTTGCTGTTGCTGCTGTCTTTCTTTCTCTTTCTCCTTCTCGCCAATATCCTGGCGGATGAAGTCGTTCATGCGGCTCAGCAGCGTCTGTTCCTTCAGTCCAAGGCGCGAGGCAAGTTCACTGAGATAGGTAGAACGCAGGATGGCATCGGGGATGACGGAGATGCTCTTGACGATGCCGCTGATACCCTCGGAGCGTTTCACGGGGTCGCTGACGCCCTCTACCGTCAGGCGGGTCTTGAAGGCCATGAAGTCCTGCTGGTGCTCGTCGATATAGCTTTTCAGCTCCTCGGCAGAGTGCTTACGGGCAAACGAGTCGGGGTCGTCGCCGTCGGGCAGCAGCAGCACCTTGATGTTCATACCCTCTTGCAGCAGCATGTCGGTACCGCGCATGGCGGCATGGATGCCGGCTTCGTCGCCATCATATAATAAGGTGATGTTCTGGGTGAAGCGCCGCAAGAGTTTAATCTGGTAGTTCGACAGTGCCGTGCCGGAGTTGGCCACCACATTCTCGATGCCTGCCTGGTGCATGGCGATGACGTCGGTATAGCCCTCTACCATGAACACGCGGTCTTCCTTGACAATGGCGCGCTTGGCCTGATACAGGCCGTACAGCTCGCGCTCCTTGTGGTAGATGTCGGAGTCGGGCGAGTTGACATATTTCTGTGCCACGCCCTTCGTCCGTGAGTCGAGCACACGGCCGCCGAAGGCTACCACCTTGCCCGACACGTTCAGCCAGGGGAAGATGGCACGGCCGCGATAGCGGTCGACCAATCTCGAATTATCCTCATTCCTCTCATAACACAGTCCCGTCTTCACCAGGAACTCCGGCTTGTAGCCCGCCTTCTGGGCTGCCGTGGCTAAGGCGTCGCGCTGTTGGGGTGAATAGCCCAGCTGGAACTTCTCGATGATATCGTCGCGGATGCCGCGGCTGCGGAAGTACTGCTTGCCGATGGCAATGCCATCCGGGTCGTTCTTCAGGATGTCGTGGAACCAGTCCTTGGCCCACTCGTTGACAATGAACATCGACTCCCGCTCGTTCTGCTCCTGCCGCTCCTCATCGGTCAGTTCCTTCTCAACAATCTCGATGTTGTATTTCTTGGCCAGCCACCGCAGAGCCTCGGGGTAGGTTATCTGCTCGTGCTCCATGAGGAAACCGGCGGGCGTGCCGCCCTTGCCGCAGACGAAGCAGTGGCAGATGTTTTTCGCCGGCGACACCATGAACGACGGGTTGCGGTCGTCGTGGAAGGGGCACAGCCCCTTGTAGTTCACGCCGCTCTTGCGAAGCGTCACGAACTCACCCACCACGTCGACAATCTGTGCCGCGTCGATGATTTTGTCTACTGTCGCCCTGTCAATCATCTCAGTTCATGATAGTCTCCAGCAGATTGTCGTTCGTACCCCACAGGTCGTCATCTTCTCGGTTCAACGTCGGGTCCGTCTGGTCACCGGGATTGGGGCCAGAGCCGGCCAGCAATATCTCATCGTCAACAACAGTCCACGTCGTATCGGGCTTCATATATAGTTTCTTCATACCGTTATCCTCCTTGATTATTTAATCATGACTTTCTTTCCGTTCACAATATACAGACCCTTTGCAGGCTGGCTGACGCGCTGGCCGTTGAGGTTGTACATCTCGCCCTCCACCTTATTCATCAGCTTAGTGTCAATGCCTGTGGTCTCTGCACCGCCAGAGCCTATGGTGAGCCAGGCAGGTAAGCCTGCCGACATATTCATGGCCTTGAAGTAGGCACGGAAAGGTGCTACTGTGGTTGATGTCAGGTCAAAGCGGTTGCCAGCATCGTTCAGAACATAGCTGTCGCTCACCGTCTGTCCTATGGTGTTACCAGTAAACTTATAGCTATTGCCCATCAAACTGGAAGGATTCGTAGAGCCTACACTGACACCTGTTCCTTCAAAGGTGATGGCTTTGCCTGTCAGGTCAAAGGCTGCGCCCCACTTGCTGCCAGGCACGGCTATAATATAAGGTGTGTAGGCCTGCATCTCATCAACATAGTCGAAGCTGACGGTGCCACCGTCTTCGTCGCTAAAGGTCTTCAGCCAGAACTGCTTACCCGTATCGCTGCTGTCGTGGAACCAGTCAATCACTGTCGAGCCTTGTTTCACCGCTGTCACATCGAATGGCAACATAATCGTGCTCCAGCCTTTCGAGCCGTCTGCCCCTTGCGTGAACGTGCGGGTATAAGTAGCCTTGTTAGCCGTAAACTCCACTGGCGAGTAGAAGCCATAGCTGTCGTCCAGCGTCAGTGTTTCAGCCACGCCGTTTACCACCACATTCTTTCCCTCCAGGCCTGAAGGAACAGCACCAGTCGCAATATAGAGCGTATTCGGATTGGCATTGGGCGTAACGGTAGCAACGCCTGTCACGTCAAGTGCCAGCACGTCAGCAGGTGCCGTAACGTTGTCTTGGCGTTTGATGGCTGAAGCCGTGCCGTCAGCATTGTATATGTCTACACCGTTAACAGCCTTGAATTTTGTGCTGTTATTAATAGAACTGCTTCCACCTACATAATAATAGCAGATGCCATACAGGTTATTCCCGATTTCCATACCCTCCAGATCGAAATCTACCGTTGCCGTCTCTTCGGCTCCGAGAGTCAGGGGATAATCATTATATATAACGCTGACTCCGCTATAGCCCCCACTTTTGGGCGTCCATAGCATCAGTGCAATCTCTATTCCCGTGTTATGAGTCACGTTGCTGTTATTCCTGATGGTGGCAGTACCCCGTGCTGTCGTGCCATAGACCTCGCCATTGGAAATATCTCCGTTTCGCAAAGCGGTATTCAATATCTGCAGACTGCCGGTGGAAGCTGATGCAGCAGAGACATTGATGGTTGTCGAGCCGATAGTCACATTGTCCTTGTTCCACAATTGCAGGTTATGAGTACCTGTCTGTATGGGCGTGAAGGTAAATTCAAATTCCTTTACATCTGCCCCTGCTTCTACGTCTATCTGTTTGCCTGCCAAGGCATAATTATTGGAACCGTCCTTCCAGACGAGATGCGTATCACCAATATACAGGCCACCTGTATTCGATATCTTTGCCACAATCGTCGTCGGACTATCCTTCTCTGCTGTTCCCTTCAGCGACAGCACTGCCGACAGGTTTGGTTCAGCATGGTCGGCAATGTCCTTAAAGGTGATATTTCCGCCACTGACGGTAACCTTCACATAGTATTGGTCGCTTTGAGCACATTCCCGCCAGGTGCCGGTACCGCTCTTACGGCAGACAGCCACCAGACGGTATTCGCCGTCGGCCAGTCCTGTTCCGAAACTAAAAGTGCCCGTGGTGCCGCTCCAAGTTGTCCCATTATTAAAATGATTGTTGCTACTATATACAACATTCAATTGTGAGCCATTAACCAATGCGAATCCATAGTCGAAATCACCTGCCATACCAGAATTGTTGGTCAGAGAGAATCCCACTTGCAACTGTTGGTACGAAGGATAATAATTATACTTTGTCAATTGGTTCACGGTCAGCAACAAATCTTCAGTCTGGCTGATGCCGTCATCAATAGGATTGACGTTGACCAATACTGTCTGACTGAAGTTGTAGCCATCGGTTGTCGAACTACCACCAGCACCCTGCATAGAAGGCTCCAATGCTGACAGACGGTAGAAACCGTCGCTCAGGCCGCCCCAGCCCCAGTTTACATGGAAGAAGTCACTGCCATCATATCCGTCGAGCAGGAAGGCATGGCCGCCACCCTCAGACTGGCCGGCAAAAAACACAGGACCGTTAGTTGACAGTTCCGTGTAGATCAGCTCCATCCAGTCCTCATAGATATAGTTGCTATGATATGCCAGTTTCAAGTCGGTGTCATAGCCGAAATAGTCCTTCAGGGCCGTGGGTACAGACTCATTATTGGCTGTGGAACTTGTACCGTATTGCATCTGAACGGCAGCACCTACATATTCCATCAAAGTGGCTACCTCTGCTTCAGCATCGTTGGTAGAAGGATAAACCGCATTTATCTTATCCCAATGAATCGTTGTTGCAGGCTTTGCTTCAACGTATTTCCACACCCCGGTCTGAGCATTATTCCACAACAGATTACTTGTGTTATAACCTGGAGTACCTTTCAACATCGTGGTTTCTGAAAGATTATATTTCATTGCCTGATAATACATGATTTGAGCTACGGCAGTAGCCACACAGCCTGTCACAGTACTTATAGCATAATAGCTATTCCCAGATGCTTGTTTAGCTAACTTCGGACAGTTATTGTTAAACGGCTCACGCTGGTTCCACTGCGTCGTCAGCAGCGGACTGATGGATTTCCTGACCGCCTTCTTCATACCCCGGCTGGCGGCCACGTCGTTCTTGACACCGTGCTCCTGCATCCACCTTATCTGGTCGTCATAGCCCTGGAGCCAGGCACGCAGGTTGTCGGGCATGTTCTCAGACGTTATCTCGCCCTTGTCGGCATAGCCCAGGATGACGTCACCGGTGCAGTCGTCGCCGCTGACGATGACGAAGCCGTCCTTTTGGCCTACGTTAAAGGCATACAGGCGGTTGCTGGCAACAGCATCCTTCAGCTGCAGCTTTACCTGTTGCATACCACGGGCAGCAGCCACGCTGCCATTACGCTCACTCAGGAATTGCAGCGCCCGTTGGCGTGCCTCCTCTTTAGTCACGGTGGCTGCTGTCAGCATCATACTGACCAGCAAAGCCACGATTGTCAGCAATTGTCTCTTCATAATCAGTCTATAGTTTTTTTATTTCTTTAAATACTTTGCCAGTCCACTCCCCGTCTGTCTCAGTCCCTTGGCAAAGCTCTGGGCGTTGAGCTGGGCACCGAGTTTGGAGGTGTGGGTATGGTCTTTCTTGAAATATTTGGCACCGGCCTTCTCCTTTATCTTGGCTATTTCGGCCTTGGCCTTCTCCTTGTCGTCAGACAGTTTCTTCACACTGAACTTCTTATCCAGGAAATCGGCACTGATGTTATGCAGGTCGACGAACTCCACGCCCGTCTCTGCCACCACCTCGCGGTACCACTTGCCGTACGAGTCGTCGCGGCGCTCTATCTTGCCGCCGGGCCACTCATTGCGCGGTGTCAGGCTCACCAGGATGGGTGTAGCACCCTTCTCGCGCACATCGTCAATAAACTTACGGAGATACCAGCCAAACGAGTAGACCACCTCGTACTGGCCATTCTCCAGCTTATAGACGTGCAGGGTGTCCTTCGTGCCGGGGATGACGCCACGTGCCTTCTTGTCGGTAATGGGGCAGATGTCGTTATGACCAAACTGGATGGTCACGAAGTCGCCCGGCTGCAGCGAGTTGTAGACTTTCTCCCAGAGTCCCTCACGCAGGAACGAACGCGTGGACCGCCCGGCACGGGCGGCATTGACGAGGTTAATCTTGCTCTCGTCGAAAACGGTAAACGCCTGCGAGGCCCAGCCCCACATGCCGTCATCGTCCTTGTCGGCGTTCTTCACCGTCGAGTCGCCGGTGAAGAAGACGGTCGGTTTTCTACTATTTTCGTAACTCGTACCTCGTACCTCGTACCTCGACAACTCTACGTTCTGCATCATGGCCTGTAGCGGACGCAGCTGCGGATTCTGACTCTCCCACAGTCCCTCGGCAGCCGAACGGGCGTTCATCTCGGCACCGAACTTCGAGGTGTGTATATGGTCGCCCAGGAAGTGGTACTTCTTCTTCCACATCGAGTATGAGTCGAGCTTCTGCCCCGAGCGCTCATTCAGGTCCACGTAGGGGACACCCTCCACGGCAGCGATGTAGGCTCCCCACTCCGTCTGCGGCTTGCGCACGGTGAGGCCCGTCTTGGCATCGTAGGCATCACGAGGTGTCAGCGACATCAGGATGGGGTTGGCGCCCTTGGCGCGTATCTCCCTGATATATTTTCTCAGGTAGGTGCCATAGCTGTACACGGTGTCCTGCTGCTGCTTACGCTCGTTGAAGCCAATATAGCAGGTGTCGGGGTTCACGCCGGGTATGACGGCACGGGCCCGTTTCTTGTCGAAGAACTCGCCGTTGTCGTTATGGCCTATCGAGACGATGACCCAGTCGCCAGCCTTCAGCGCGTCACGGACAGCCGGCCACAGGTCGGTATAGAACGTACGGGTCGACATGCCGCCCAGTGCCTGGTTCTCCACGCTGATCTTCTCGGCATCGAAGTACTGGTTGGCATAGTAACCCCAGCCCCACTGACCGTTCGAGCCGTCGCCACGGGTGCCGTTGCGCATGGTGGAGTTGCCCACGAGGAACAGCACGGGGTTCTGTCCCTTCCGGGTGCTTCCGGGTTTCGGTCTCGACATCAGCGCCTTGGCTATCGAGTCAGGCGTGTTGTCAACCACCTTGTTCACATCTTCTATAGGGTCTGGCAGGTTGTCGAACCCCTGTCCCATTGCGGCCGTTGTCAGCACGGCCATCGTCATCATTGTCAGTAGTCGTTTCATGTTCGTTTTTGTTATTTCTATAGCGTAGTAACTCTATAATGCTTCTATTTCCTCAACTGTCAAATCGGTCATCTCGGCAATCTCTTCTGAAGACTTGCCCCTGGCCTTCATCTTGCGGGCTATACTGAGAATGCCTTCGGCACGACCTTCGGCACGACCTTCGGCAAGTCCGGCAGCCATACCGGCTTCCCGCCCTTGCTTCTCCCCCTCAATCCGGGCTTCCAGCAGCTTGGTCTTCATCACGTCAGTGTCGCGGCCAAGGTTGTAGACGTAGTTGTCGTAGACGCGGCGTTCCTTGTCCGACATGCGCAGATACTCCAGACGCTCGCGGGCCTCAATCAGACCGGGCACAGTCGTGTCAGGGCGGATATACTCGTCCTTCAGGTACTGCATCCATTCCTCCAGCGGACTCACGGCCATCTGGTTGAACTCGTTCACGCGGATGACGAAATACTCGGGGAACACATTCTCCGGAGCCACCACGCGCAGGTCATCGCGCTCGTGGGGTGTCAGCCGCAGCGTGTCCTTTGTGTGTACGCCGATAAGCGTGGTCTGACCGTGGTACAGGTAGTCGGCGCCCTCGCCAAGACCGAAGTACAGGATATTGATGCTGTACACCTTCTTCACCTCGAAATAGTCCTCGCCGCGTCTCATGTGCTCGGTGATGGTCTTTGCCACACCGTAGAGCATGCGCTGCAGGTAGTCCAGCTCACGGCTCTGCTGTATCTCCACCAGGATGATTTCTCCCTTGGAGTTTCTGGCCTTGATGTCCACACGGTTGAACTTGTCATCGCGGTGCTCCTGGTTCGACTCGCTCTCTAACAGTTCCACGATGGTCACCTTCTCGCCCACCAGTACAGAGATGAGACCCTCGAAGATGGCAAAGTCGGCCTTGTTGCGAAGCATATACTTCGCTGCCCAGTCAAAGCGTATATATCTGTTCCTTTCCATGATTACATCTTTTTATGAGCCGTTAGCCGTGCCACCTCGTCCTGGCTGATATTCAGGCTCGATGCTATTTGTTCATCGCTGAAGCCATTCTGTTTCAGCATCCTGATGGTTGTTTGTAGCAGTACTTCTTGCTGCTCGAGCTGTGCATCCTTCTGCTCGAGCTGTGCATCCTTCTGCTCGAGCTGTGCATCCTTCTGCTCGAGCTGTGCAACAGTCTGGGCTAGTTGAACACTTTTCTGAGCCAGTTTCTTGTCGAGCATCATAATCTCTGTATCACGTTTCTCAATAATCGAGAAGTACTCGTCCTCCACGTTCATATCCTGTCTGACATCAGCATCGGCAGCAGCCATCAGCAGCCTATGCAGGATGAGTTTCATCTCATCATCGTCATTATATAGCGAGTCGTCAAGGAACAGCACATGGGCATTATCAGCATCTTTGCGCGTCTGGTCGAAGATGCTTAGTATCTTGTCGAGCCGGTTGTTGATTTGGCCGTGCAGACGGGGAATCTGCACAATCACGCTCTCGTGGGTCAGACTGTCTACAAACGCGTTGGGTAGCCCCCTGGTTACCCGCTGTTCATTGTAGTCATACGCATGGTGACGCACATAGATGACAGGCTCCTCAATATCGCCCACCTTATGGCCAAGCAAGTAGACGGCCACCATTGGCAGGGCATGCTGATTTCTGTCATCGCCCACCATGTTCTTAGGGTTCTGGTACTGTACACCCAGATACTGGCGGAACCTGAGCGTCTCAGTCTCCAGCCAAGTCTTCTGCAGTTCTATGAGTATGAGGTTTTCATGGCCGTCATCCTCCAGGACAGTAGCGCCGAAGTCTATACGGAACACCGACAGCGAGTCGCGCTTGTCGTTTGTGTACTCATGCGGCCTGACCGCCACCTTGACGATGTTCTTCTTCAGCAGGGCCGACAGAATGGTACGGGCAATGCGCTCATCGTCCATCAAGTATTTGAATACAATGTCGTAAATAGGGTTTGCAACTGTTATCATAACTGGCGCATTTTTACTTTTCTGTTTGCAAAGTTACAAAAAATATCGGGAACAGCAAAACTGCTCCCGATATTTTTTATAGTTAGGTAGTTCTTTAGTCCTCCCAGAGGTCGTCGTCTTCGCGACCCAGTGCGTTGTCGCCGTCTGTGGGTGTCTCACTCAGGTTGTTATCGAAGCCGTCGGGTGAACCGGCCAGGATGGTCTCCTGCTCTGTCAGGATCTCAATTTCCGTCGTGGGAATGATATATGTCTTTTTCATTATTCTTGTCTCCTATTAATTGTTATTACTTTACGATAGCTTTCTTTCCGTTCACGATGTACAGACCCTTCTGAGCCTTTGCCACGCGCTGACCCTGCAGGTTGATGATGCCCTCCTGAGCCTCCTGAGCCTCAATGGCCTTGATGCCAGTGGTCTCGCCGGCAATCACCACGTTCAGACGAGATTCGCCGCCGCCAGCTACTACGAGGTAAGCCTTACCGGCTGCAATGGTTCCGCTGGTGGCAGGTGCAAACTGAGCGTTGCCCTCATTGTTCATGGCAAGAACATACTGTGTGCCGTCAGCAGTTGTGGCCTTAGAAGTAGAGCCCTGCAGGTGGCCCTGGGCTGTCTCAGAGCTGGCAGTAATGGGAATGTTGTAAGTTGCGGCATCACCCTTCAGCACCACACCAGTATTAGCGGGAACATTTTCAACCTCAGTCAGGGTCACCGTATTCTTGCTAACCGTAGCGGTGTAGGCTGTCAGACCTTCAACGGTAGAGAAATCAAGGGCCTTGTCACTGTAGAGGGTTGCCCAGCCGGTACTTCCAATCTCGGCAGAAACTGTGGTAGGAGCATCTTCTAAGATGAAATCCATAACGACAAACGGCTGAGAGGGCGATCCGCCAGGATTAAAGAACAGACTTTCCCAATTATCCAACTCATACTCATAAACAGAAGGATAGATGTCGCCAGCAGTATTTGTTGCATAGAAGACGTCTGAACTTACATCAACCGATTTGGCTGAACCATTTGACTCTGACATTGAGTTAAATTTGCCATTACCATTTTGTGACCATCCATAAACAATAACTTTCGTTGCCACCTTGCCCTCAGGGAAGGTCACGTTGACAGCACTGCCAGTAGACAATTTTAAGGGCACATACTTGGTTTCACCCAAGGTTACACTGCCTGTACCATACTGGAAAGTCTTGCTGTCATTGACCATGGTGAAAGTAATACCATTGGCGGTGACAGACTTTGTGTTTGCACCATCCACGTCTGTTTCACCCTTTTTATAGTAGACCACAGCACCCTGCTCAGTGTAAGTACCACCAATACCAGTGACGGTCACTGTGTAAGTATCGGTGCTGTTAATGGTGAAAGTATAGGTAGCCGTAGTGCCGTCAATAGTCCTCGTAACGGTAGTTGCGCCCGATGATAGTGTGACATCAAGAGCACCAATACCATTCAGTGAGGAGCCAACTATCTCCAGAGCCTTTGTTGACTTCAGTGTAGACAAGTCATCATCACTGATGGCCACACCGTTGAGTGTAACACTGGATATCTCCTGAACGATAACCTCTTCTTGGGTATAATCCACATGGAACTCCATAATGCCCTGACTATTTGTTCCATCAAAGGTGAATGTAATGTTGTCTTTTGCAGCAATACCTGTAATATTAATAGTTGTTGCAGAGGAAGCGTTCTTTTGTACACAAGTAATAGGCATCTTTTCTCCGGCGGGAACATATTCTACTCCGTCAACTTCAATTTTTGAAATTTGAAAAGTTTTAGAGTTGTCATTAGAAGCAGCATATGCTGTAACAGAATTTATACGGTATCCGTCATTAACGGTCATAACCAAAGGAGTACTTTTCCTAACCTTTATGCCCTTATCAGACATTGGACTGATTTGTGTACCTGATCCAGCATTGGTCGTACCGTTTATTGAAAATGATTTCCCATTAACGGCAGCGTTTGAAGAACCTCCTACAGGTGACACTTCTGTTTCTGCCCACACCCCACTGCATACGAACAGCGCGAGCGTCAATAAAGTAAATAGTTTTTTCATAAAAGTTTTAATTTTGTTATAGTTATTATTTCAGAATCAATAGCGTGGTAGACACATCAATTTACAAAACGGTGCAAAATTAGCATTTTTTTAGGAGAACAAAGTAAAGGCGCGCTTTACTTTATATATTTTTAACAGGTTGGAGTGAGGACGCTTAGGCTATACCCACCTAAGAAACAAGAATGAGTTTAAGTTCCTCAAGTTCTAATATGTTGAATATAAAGCCGTTAACAATCACATCGACTCCCCTCCTTAGAAAGGAGGGGAACTGATTAGCGGGCATGCCCCGATAACTTTGCGGAACTTGAATAATAAATATATTGTTGCCACCATGCCACCCTTGTTGCAACCATGCAGACTGTTAACAAATCAAAAAGTTTTAAGAATAATTACACTACTCAACAATAATTTTCCTAAATTTGCGGCTACCATAACCATTTACGACACTATGCTGAAACTACTGTTACAACTCTGGGCCGTCCAGCAGCGGCGCAACTTCAACTGGGGGCGCTTCCTGGGCGAGGCTTACTTCTTCCTGGTGTTCCTGGCTGTCAGCATCATCGCAACGCTGGCGGCCTACGAGAATACCGACAGCACAGCTGGCATGGAGCGGGTGGCCGTCATCATGGCCGCCTGTATCATCGTGCCCGACTTCATCAACAAACTGCTGATCAAGCACGACGAGACCGTCATGGACCACTATCTCAAGAGCAAGCCCGTCGACGAGCGCGCCTGGTGCCGCTTCCTGCTCGTCACCAATGTGTTCAACTTCTGGAACTGGTCCATACCCGTACTCCTGCTGCCCTTCTGTGTGCTCTTCCTCCCGGCATGGGCCGTGGTGCCGGCGTTCGTGCTCTTCGTGGCGGTGTCCATGGTGGGCGGCGTGGCCATCACCGCCTTCCGGCGGGCTAAGGGGTGGACCAACAAGTGGCCCGTGCTCGTGGCCATGCTGATGTGGCAGCTCTTTGCCTTCGTCTGGGCGCTGGTGGGGGCTCTCCTGCCCTGGTGGCTCCATGCCGGCGTCTTCGTGGCGCTCTGTGGCGGGGCCGTCACCGTGTTCTATCACTACCTGTGCGGACTGCGCCGCTACGACGAGTCGCAGACCCGTGGCGGCCACGTGCTCCTGGGCGGGCGGTCGTCGCTCTTCTCCATGGAGTATGTCAGCGTGCTGCGCTCCAAGAGACTGCGGGCGGGCTGTCTGGTGGGCCTGGTCTTTGTGTTCAATGCCTACACGCAGACTATCAACGGTCTCAACGTCATCTTCTATTCCATGCTGATGTTTGCCGTCTTCTTCCCCTCGATGATGCTGGGACAGTGGGTCTTCGGCGTCGAGGCCAACTACTTCGACGGTCTGTGGACGAAGCCCGTCAACATCCGCCTGATACTGCGTAACAAGTTCTGGTTCTATGCCCTGCTCGACGTGCCCACCACGCTGCTCTGCCTGCCCCTGGTGTGGACGGCAGGACTGTCGCCGTGGCTGCTGGCCGCCACCTGGCTCTTTGCCGTCGGCGTGGCCAACCTGTCGCTCATGCCCACCTGTCTCATCTCCTCGCGCATAGAGCTGTTCCAGTCGGCATTCTTCAACTACCAGGGGGCCTCGCTGGCCATCAACCTCTACGGTCTCATCGTGCTCATCCCCGTAGCCGTCTACTGTCTCTGCACATGGCTGCTCACGCCCCTCATGGCTGCCGCGGTGCTGGCCGTCAGCGGACTCGTAGGCATCGCCCTCCACACGCTGGTCCTCGACCGTCTGGCGCTTAACTACGAGCGGTGCCGCTACACCTGTTTCGAACGCTACAGAAATTAACAAACCCATGGATATCAAGATTTGTAACCTTGTCAAGCAGTATGGAAAAAATACCGTGCTCGACATTCCACAACTGACCATCGGCTCTGGCGAGCTGGTGGGACTCGTCGGCAACAACGGAGCGGGCAAGACCACGCTCATGCGCCTGGTGCTCGACCTGATAGAGGCCACCGGCGGCTATGTAGAGACCGACGGCCGCCGCGTCACAGAGGACGCCGCCTGGAAGCAGTTCACCGGCTCGTTTGTCGACGGCCGCTTCCTCATCGACTTCTACACGCCCGAGGAGTATTTCGGCTTCATCGCCCGTGTCTACGGCCTCAGCCCCGAGACGCTCGACAACCGTCTGGAGCAGTACCAGGCGCTCATGCACGGCGAGATCCTCGGCACGCGGAAATACCTGCGGCAGTTCTCTGAGGGTAACCGCCAGAAGATAGGCATCATCGGCGCCATGCTCATCAACCCCAAGGTGCTCATACTCGACGAGCCGTTCAACTATCTCGACCCCACGTCGCAGATTACCGTCGCCCGCCTCATCCGTCAGATGAACGAGCAGCTGGGCACCACGGTCATCATCTCCAGCCATAACCTCAGCTTCGTCTCGGAGATTACCTCCCGCATCCTCCTCTTAGAGAAGGGCCACGTCATCAAGGACTTGGCCAACAACGAGGGCAGCGCCACGCAGGAACTGGAGGACTACTTCAACAACGTGTGACCTAAAAACAAAAACAGCAAGGCTGTTGGTATTGCACAAAACGGGACATCTGTGCACATCATCGCGGATTTTGTGCATTTTGTTTGGCTGTGTGCGCAAAAAGTCGTACCTTTGCACCCGCTTTTCGAAAGGATACACATTATTAATTATATATTATGGCATTAAAAATTGTTGTGCTGGCCAAGCAAGTGCCAGACACCCGTAACGTGGGTAAGGACGCCATGACTGCCGAAGGTACCGTCAACCGCGCCGCCTTACCCGCCATCTTCAACCCCGAAGATTTGAACGCCCTGGAGCAGGCCCTCCGCCTAAAGGAGCAGCATCCGGGCTCTACAGTAGGAATCCTCACGATGGGTCCTCCACGTGCAGGCGAGATTATCCGTCAGGGACTTTATCGTGGTGCCGATACCGGCTGGCTGCTCACCGACCGTCTCTTCGCTGGTGCCGACACCCTCGCCACTTCTTACGCCCTGGCTACCGCCATCAAGAAGATTGGCGATGTCGACATCGTCATCGGTGGCCGTCAGGCTATCGATGGCGACACCGCTCAGGTAGGTCCTCAGGTGGCTCAGAAACTGGGCCTCAACCAGGTGACATACGCTGAGGAAGTGCTCAGCGTAAAGGATGGCAAGGCTACCATCAAGCGCGTCATCGACGGCGGTGTTGAGACCGTTGAGGCTCCGCTGCCCGTGGTCATCACCGTTAACGGAAGTGCCGCACCCTGCCGCCCGCAGAATGCCAAGCTGGTCATGAAGTACAAGCGTGCTACCTGTCCGATGGAGAGAACAGCCTCCCCCAACCCCTCCGAGGGAGGGGAGAACAGCTACGACTACCTCTATGAGGAGCGTCCTTACCTGACGCTGAACCAGTGGAGCGTGGCTGATGTCGATGGTGATGTTGCCCAGTGCGGTCTGGCCGGCTCACCCACCAAGGTGAAGGCCATCAAGAACATTGTGTTCCAGGCAAAGGAGTCGAAGACTTTGACGGCTTCCGATGCTGACATCGAGGGAATGATCAAAGAGTTACTTGAAGAGAAAATTATCGGATAAGAACCCACCCCCTTACCCCCTCCCAAAGGGAGTGGGGATTGAGTTGTTCCAAATTATTTTAAAATGATGAATATGACAAATAATAATAGTAATCAGACTCCCCTCCCCTCGGGAGGGGCAGGGGGTGGGTCTGTCTTTGTATATTGCGAAATTGAAGGTACGACCGTACAGGAAGTGTCTCAGGAGCTGCTGACCAAGGGTCGCAAGCTCGCCAATGAACTGGGTGTTGAGCTCCACGCCGTTGTCGCCGGTACCGGCATCAAAGACAAGGTGGAAGACCAGATTCTGCCCTACGGCGTCGACAAGCTCTTTGTCTTCGACGCTCCCGAGCTGTTCCCCTACACCTCAGCTCCCCACACCGACATCCTGGTGAACCTCTTCAAGGAGGAGCAGCCTCAGATCTGTCTGATGGGTGCCACCGTCATCGGCCGCGACCTCGGTCCCCGCGTCAGCTCGTCGCTCACCAGCGGTCTTACTGCCGACTGCACCGAGCTGGAGATTGGTTCTTACGAGGACAAGAAAGAGGGCAAGGTCTATGAGAACCTGCTCTATCAGATTCGTCCCGCCTTCGGTGGTAACATCGTGGCCACCATCGTCAACCCCGACCATCGTCCTCAGATGGCCACCGTCCGTAGTGGTGTCATGCAGAAGGCTCTCTACGAGGGTGACTGCCGTAAGGAGGTCGTTTATCCTGAGGTATCGAAGTATGTCTCTCCCGAGGCTTTCGTCGTGAAGGTGCTCGACCACCACGTAGAGGCCGCCAAGCACAACCTGAAGGGTGCTCCCATCGTGGTTGCCGGTGGTTACGGCATGGGCTCGAAGGAGAACTTCGATATGCTGTTCCAGCTCGCCAAGGTGCTTCATGGTGAGGTGGGCGGAAGCCGTGCCGCCGTTGATGCAGGCTGGCTCGACCACGACCGTCAGATTGGTCAGACGGGTGTCACCGTCCATCCCAAGGTGTACATCGCCTGCGGTATCTCCGGACAGATTCAGCACATCGCCGGCATGCAGGACTCTGGCATCATCATCTCTGTGAACAGCGATCCTGATGCTCCCATCAACCGCATCGCCGACTACGTCATCGTAGGCACAGTAGAGGAAGTCGTTCCCAAGCTGATTAAATATTATAAGCAGAATTCTAAGTAGCCCCCCTCAGTCCCCCCGAAGGGGGGGATGAAAGGAAAATCAAGGCCCATGCCCCTGTTACGGCCTCCCCCCCCCGAGGGGGGGGGATAAGAGGGGGGCTTTATGACATGAATTATTATAGCGATCATCCTGAGATCGGGTTCTATCTGAACCACCCTCTGATGGCTCGTATCGTCGAGCTGAAGGAAAAAGGCTTTGCTGATGCAAAGGAATATGACTACGCCCCCGTTGACCTGGGCGACGCCATCGAGAACTACAAGCAGATTCTCGACATCACCGGCGACGTGGCTGCTAATATCATCGAGCCCAACTCTGAGAGCGTTGACCTCGAAGGTCCGCACCTCGAGAACGGCCGTATGATATACGCCTCTAAGACCTACGAGAACCTCGATGCCACCCGTAAGGCTGGCCTGTGGGGTGTCTCTATGCCCCGCCGCTACGGCGGTCTGAACCTGCCCAACGCTGTGTTCTCAATGCTGAGTGAGATGATCTCGGCTGCTGACGCCGGTTTCCAGAACATCTGGAGCTTGCAGAGCTGTATCGACACGCTCTATGAGTTCGGTAGCGAGGAACAGCGCCAGAAGTACATCCCCCGTGTCTGCGCCGGTGAGGGCATGTCGATGGACCTCACGGAGCCCGATGCCGGCTCCGACCTGCAGCGCGTCATGCTGAAGGCCACCTTCGACGAGAAGGAGAACTGCTGGCGCCTGAACGGTGTGAAGCGTTTCATCACCAATGGTGACTCTGACATCCACCTCGTGCTCGCCCGCTCTGAGGAGGGCACCAAGGACGGACGCGGCCTGTCGATGTTCATCTACGACAAGCGTCAGGGCGGTGTCAACGTGCGTCACATCGAGCATAAGCTGGGTATCCACGGCTCTCCCACCTGTGAGCTGACCTATAAGAACGCCAAGGCCGAGCTCTGCGGCAGCACCAAGATGGGTCTCATCAAATATGTGATGGCCTTGATGAACGGTGCCCGCCTGGGTATTGCTGCACAGTCAGTAGGTGTTGAGCAGGAGGCATACAACGAGGGTCTGGCATACGCCAAGGAGCGCCAGCAGTTTGGTGACAAGATCATCAACTTCCCCGCTGTCTACGATATGCTCAGCCGCATGAAGGCCAAGCTCGACGCCGGTCGTGCGCTGCTCTACGAGACAGCTGCCTACGTTGACATCTACAAGTGCCTTGAGGACATCGAGCGCGACCGCAAGCTGACACCCGAGGAGAAGCAGGAGTGCAAGACCTACAAGCGCCTGGCTGACGCCTTCACACCGCTGGCCAAGGGTATGAACTCTGAGTATGCCAACCAGAACGCCTACGATGCCATTTCTATCCACGGCGGTTCGGGCTTCATCATGGAGTACAAGAGCCAGCGTTTGTTCCGCGATGCCCGTATCTTCTCTATCTACGAGGGAACGACACAGTTGCAGGTGGTGGCCGCTATCCGCTACATCACCAACGGCACCATGCTGGCCAACATCAAGGAGATGGCCGCCGCTACTGTGCCCGGCAGTTCTCTGTCGGGACTCAAGGCTCGTGTCGAGAAGCTCATCCCCATTTACGAGGAGGCACTTGCCAACGTCAAGGCACTGGAGAACCAGGACGCCCAGGACTTCCTGGCCCGTCGTCTCTATGATATGACTGCCGAGTTGGTGATGTCGCTGCTCATCATCCGCGATGCCGCCAAGGCACCCGAGCTGTTCGAGAAGTCTGCCAACGTCTATGTCCGTATGGCTGAGGAGGATATCTACGGCAAGAGCGCCTATATCAAGGCCTTCCGCGTAGAGGACCTCGACAACTTCCGCGCTGCTGAATCAGATACCGAAAAAGCATAATGCTTGAAGTCATGATAACGCTTTCCTGTCTTGTGGCCGTTGGCTACATGGCGGGAAAGCTTGGTTTTTTAGGCGGTGACTTCGACCGTCAGCTGTCGCGTCTGGTCATCAATATCACCTGTCCGGCACTTATCCTCTCGTCGGCCATGACAGGCGAGCTGCCCGACCGTCGCTTTATCCTGCCCCTGTTGCTCATCAGTGTCATCACCTACGCCGTGCTGACGGCGGCCGCTTTCCTGCTACCCCGTTTCCTGACAAGGCGCAAAGATGACGAAGGTGCCATCGGCTTTGCCCTCATGTTCGGCAATGTCGGCTTCATGGGCTACCCCGTCGTTGCCTCCATCTTCGGTCATGAGGCCATCTTCTATGCCGCCGTCCTCAACGTGGTCAACACGTTCACCGTCTTCACCATTGGCACCGTGCTCATCACGGGCAAGAGCGACACCGCCGGCTCCCGCTTCGAGAAGAAGGTGCTCTACAGCACACCCATGATGGCTGCCTACCTCACCATGGCCATCGTGGCCTTGGAGATAGACAACATCCCGGGCTTCGTCAGCATGCCGCTGACCATGCTCGGCAACGTTACCGTGCCTGCCGCCCTGCTCATCGTCGGCTCCAGCATGTCACAGCTGCCGTTGCGTGCCCTCATGGGCAACGTCACCGTCTACGCCACCACCGTCTTGCGCCTGCTGGCACTCCCCTTAGGCGTCTATTGGCTAACAAAGGTCTTGGGCTTCTCCGACCTCGTTGTCAACATCAACACCGTCGTCATCGCCATGCCCGTGGCCACCTACGGCACCATCCTCTGTCTGAAATACGAGAAGGACACCACGCTGATGACCGAGGTCACCTTCATCACCACCCTGCTGTCCATGCTGACCATTCCCCTGCTCGTCACCTTCTTCCTCTAACGGCATTATGGTACGAACACAGCGGAACCGACCCCGTGTGTACCCGAAGGCCTGAGACAGTAAAAAGAATGCCATTAATTTGGAAGTGTCGGAAATAGTTCGTATCTTTGCATCCGAATGTGCGGACAAGACAGCCGTTCAGCCGGATTTTGAATCCGGCTGCTGTGAATATAAGGATTTGTAATCCGAGATTATCGCATCACAGATGCCTATACTCCTTGCGGTCGGATTGCAAATCCGACCGAACGGATTTCTGATTCTCCGAGTGCCAGCTACTCATTACCGCGGATAAGTCGCCAGAGTTGCTTGCCGATGTTGCCACTCATACGTTCTGCTGCCGTATGTCATGGCAGCAGAGTGCCACGGAAAAATCCAGTCATATACTGTCATGTCACTTTGACAGCTGCGGTTCCGGCACCTCCTGACCGCGGCAGAAGCGATGGACTATCTGGCGGTCGTCGCCCAGATAGACGAAGCGCTCCAGGCGGTGAAGCAGTGAGTATTCGGCGGGATAGAGCACGCTGTCGTCGATGACCAAGGCGTCGAAGTCGTAGCCGGGCTCGAAGCTGCCCACCTTACCGAAGAAGCTGCCTGCCGACTTGGTGGCTATCCAGAAGGTCTCGGGCAGAGTGAGGAACGCCTTGTCGTGGTCGTGCTGATAGTGCATCTTGCTGACCTGAATGGCATAGACCAGCATACGGAACATATTCAGGTCGTGACCGCCGCTGATGTCGCTGCCCAAGCCTATGGGCAGACCCTCGTCGAGGAAAGTGCGGATGGGTGCCATGCCCGACGCGATGTTGAAGTTGGACGTGGGACAGTGGGCCACCATCACCCTGTTGCGCTTCATCATCTCCAGCTCTTCGCCTGACGTCCAGACGCAGTGGGCCATGACGGTGGGCGTCTGTCCGAAGAGACCGTAGCGGTTATAGGCGTCGCCATAGCTGCGGCTCTCAGGCTCCAGCTCGGCCACCCAGGCAATCTCAGACGTATTCTCTGAGAGATGTGACTGCACGGGCAGACGGTAAGTGTTGGCCAGCTGTCCGCAAGCTTTCAGCAGCTCGGGGGTACACGACGGTACGAAGCGCGGGGTGATGATGGGGCGTACCAGTGCATCGGGGTGATTGAATTCGGCTATGAGCTGTTCATAGCCCTCAATGGTAGCCTCCACGTCTTCGCGGAGCGCCGGCGGACAGTTGCGGTTCATGGCCACCTTGCCCACCAGTGCGCCCATGCCTGCCTGTTGGTAGAGCTGCATCAGCAGGCGTGTGCTCTCCGTGTGGACAGTGCCGAAAACGACACTGCGCATGGTGCCGAAGAGCCACTGGGTGTGCAGGAAACGCCGGTACATACGTTCGGCATAGGTCACGTCGGCATATTTCGACTCTTCGGGGAACGTATAGTTCTGCAGCCACGGCAGCAGTTCCAGGTCCATGGCCACGCCTTGGTTGTGTACCTGTGGGGCATGGACATGCATGTCAATCATGGCCGGGATGAGCAGCCGGTCGCCAAAGTCTATCACCTCTGCACCCTCGCAATCCAGTTCCGACAGGTCGTTAGAGACACCTATCACACGACCATCTTCCACAGCGATGTAGCCGTTTTCGAACACCTCAAACCTGTCTTTCTCTTTCGTAAAGAGAATATGTGCTTTATATACCTTTCTCATAGAATGCAAAATTACAAAAAAAAGGCGAAAGTGCAAGCATTTCAGCATATTTTTTGAACTGTACAGTCGAAAGTGATTTCTCTATCAGGTTTTTGAAATAATTAGCCGTTTTATCGCCGCCAAGATACCCCACACCAGAATAATAATTGAAGTAACGCACCCGTCACAGCGATGACGAGTAGCGCGAGTAATGATAGTAATTTTCTTTTCATGTCGGTTTCTATTTTAGGTTATTAGTACTCTCGATTGCAAAGAGATAATACTTTTCCCGGAATAATTGTCTGTTTTTGGAAAAAAGTAAGCGCTATTCCGCTTTTTTTCTTACCTTTGTACCCAAACAACTCATCATATATGACAAACGAAGAATTGGAAGAGCGGGTAGCCCGCGCCGTAGACTATTTCATGCAGGGCTACGGCTGCTGCCAGAGTGTGGTGGCGGCTTTTGCAGACCTCTACGGGTTGGACGAGACGATGGCCAAGCAAATTGCCGCCGGCTTTGGCGGTGGTGTGGGCAGGATGCGCATGATGTGCGGTGCCGTATCGGGCATCGTCATGCTCGTCGGTCTCGACTGTGGACAGACGGAGGGCAGCGACCGCGAGGGTAAGTCTGCCTGCTACAAGGTGGTGCAGGAGCTGCTGGCGCAGTCGAAGGCCGAGAACGGCAGCCTTATCTGCGCTGAGATTCTGGGCCTCAAGGGGCATGAGAAGGCGGTGTCAAGCTACGTGGCCTCTGCCCGCACGGCCGAGTACTACAAGACGCGCCCCTGTGCTGCCAAGGTGGAGAGTGCCGCCAGGATTTTCGCGGCCTATCTGAAGGACAAGGATACTAACACTTAAATCTATAAGACTATGGAACAGGGAATTGTTTTTGACGTTTGTGGCTACATTGCCACCATCGGCATGATCCTGGGCTATCTGCCCCAGGCCATCGCCACCATCCGCACACGTAACACCGACGGCATTGCACTGCCCACCTTCCTGATGATGGGCATCGGCAGCCTGGCTTTCATGCTGCAGGGCATACTTCACAAGCCTGAGATTATCTGGTCGCTGTTCCTTACGAACTTAGTGACGGCCACCTGCAGTATCATTGTGTTCAGTATCAAGATGTATAACGACTATTTCAAGAAATAAAGTATGAAGAGCATAAAAGGACATGTCCTCGATGTGGTGCGCCGCGAGATGTTCGACGGCGAACTGGTGATAGAGAACGAGACGATTGTTGACATCAAGCGCTGTACGCTGCCTGAGAGTGAACAGCCCTGGCCCTATGTGTTGCCGGGCTTTATTGACAGCCACGTGCATATTGAGAGCAGCATGATGGTGCCGCACAAATTTGCAACCATCGCCGTCAGCCACGGAACGATAGGCGTCATTGCCGACCCCCACGAGATTGGCAATGTGCTGGGCGTGGAAGGTGTTGACTTCATGATACGTTCCGGCCATGAGGCCCGCTTCAACTTCTGCTTTGGCGCTCCCAGTTGTGTGCCTGCCGTGGGTGGAGAGATAGAGACCAGCGGTGCTGTGATTGACGCTGCTACCACGGAAGAGCTGATGGGGCGCCAAGAGATTGGCTTCCTGGCAGAGATGATGAACTACCCTGGTGTGCTGGCTGGCGATAAGGAGGTGATGAAAAAAATCGAGGCAGCTCAGCATCACGGGAAGCCTGTTGATGGCCATGCCCCCGGACTGACGGGACGGCAGCGCGACCAGTATGCTGGGGCAGGCATTACCACTGACCATGAATGTTCTACGCTGGAGGAAGGTCGCTCATGCATCAATGCCGGCATGAAGGTCATTATCCGCGAGGGCAGTGCCGCCAAGGATTACAAACTGCTCAGTCCGCTGATAGCAGAGAGTCCCAACATGGTGATGCTGTGTACGGATGACTGTCACCCGGATGATTTCGTGCGCGGACATATCAACCTGATAGTGAAACGCGCCATGGCTGACGGCTACAACCTGTGGGACATCCTGCAGACTGCCTGCGTCAATGCACAGAAGCACTACCACCAGAACTGGGGACTGCTGCAGGTGGGCGACCCTGCGACCTTCATCACCGTTGACTGCATCACGCCTCACTTCCGTGTGGAGAGTACTGTCATCAGAGGCAAGGAGGTGTTCAACTATAACGCCAGCATGCCCTTGGAGCATGATAACCTAAGCGAGAGGATCCTGGACTTGCCATTCCCCAACAATTTCGTTGCAGGACCCATTAGCGCTGAAGACATCCAAATAGACCTTAAGCCGGGCGAGACGGTACACGTCATCCATGCCTCGGACGGCAGCCTGCTGACGGAGCACGATGAGGTGAAGCTGACCGGCAATCCCTTGTTTGACTCACGCTATCCTTGGACGGAGGTACAGAAGATAGTGGTCTACAACCGCTATATCCCAGGTGCCAAGCCTATCGTAGGACTGGTTCGCGGCTTTGACATCAAGAACGGTGCCATAGCAGGAACAGTGGCCCATGACTGTCATAACATCGTGGCTATCGGCTCCAATGACGATTTCCTGGTGAAAGCCGTCAACCGTCTTGTGGAGATGCGTGGCGGACAGGTGGTGGTCAGTCCCGACGAGATGCTGGACATACCCCTGCCCATAGCAGGACTGATGGCGCCCCTGAGCGGCCATGAGATAGCATTCCGTACCTTGTGCATCCATGAGATGGTGAAGGAGATTGGCTGCCACATGAAGTCACCCTTCATTACGATGGCGTTCATGTGCCTGCCGGTTATTCCCAGCATCAAGATCACTGACCGTCACCTGATGGACACGCAGAAGTTTGAGGTCATCTATTAGAGCAGCGGAAAGGAGCTTCAGAAGAAAATGTCTTCCAGTACCTGCTCGACAACCTGCGGGAAGTAGACCATCTCCAGCTGATGCTCCTTCTCGGCAATGTCGTCGACACTGTCTGCAGGCGACAACGCCACCTTGTATTGAGCAATAATCTCGCCACCGTCACAGACGGGCGTGACCCAGTGGACGGTCATGCCCGTCTCTGTTTCTCCGGCGGCCTTGACAGCCTCGTGGACATGGTGACCCCACATGCCCTTGCCACCATATTTGGGCAATAGGGCGGGGTGGAGGTTAACCATGCGCCGGGGGAAGGCCTCGATGAGGAAGTCGGGGATGAGGGGCAGGAAACCGGCCAGGACAATAAACTGGATGTCGTACTGACGGAGCAGCGGCATCATCACCTCGGCATCGTTCAGCTGGGCCTTGGTGATGACAGCCGTCGGCACGCCGAGGTTCTTGGCGCGCACCAGGGCGTAGGCATCGGGTTTGTTACTGACCACAAGGGCACTGTTGATGCGGTCGGAACCGCTGAAGTGGCGTATCAGATTCTCGCAGTTGCTTCCACTGCCTGATACAAAGATGGCTATGTTGGTCATTCTTTTTTTGGAGTTAAGGAGTTATAGGAGTTAAGGAGTTAAGACGTATGCTGGGAGTTAAGACGTTTGTCAGGAGCTTTTCTATCAGGCGGGGCATGGCATAGTCAGACAGGGCGGCCTCGTCTACCCAGATGTAGTCAGCAGGCAGCGGCGGGCGCTCGTCGGTCTCCAACAGGTAGAAGTCGGCATAGATGACGCGGTGCGTCAGAACATGCTTGACGTTCTGACACAGCAGGACGGCACCGCGGGGGGGCTCGGTGGTGGTAAGCCACGGCTCATAGAGTCCCTGCCAGATGTCGCCAGCACCACGGCGGTGGATAGCCGTCATACCCTGACACCTTATATATATATATGTCAGTCGCCGCTCCCTCACCTTCAGCGTCTTCTGCTTTACAGGCAGTTGGGCAACGCGACCCTCACGGAAGGCGGCGCAGGTGTCTGTCAGCGGACAGGTGTCGCAACGGGGACTCTGGGGCGTACACTGGACGGCGCCGAAATCCATGATAGCCTGATTATAGTCAGCGGCGTGGGCGGCAGGCAGCAGACTCTGTGCCAGGGCCGCGAACTCATGCTTGCCCTCGGTGGTGTTGATGGGGGTGACGATGCCGTAATGACGGCTGAGCACACGGTAGACATTACCGTCGACGACGGCGGCAGGCAGTCCGAAGGCCATGGAGCCGATGGCGGCGGCGGTATAGTCGCCAACGCCCTTGAGGCGGCGCAGTCCCTCGATGGTGGTGGGAAAGCCACCGGCAGCCACTATCTGGCGGGCAGCGGCGTGGAGGTTGCGGGCGCGGCTGTAGTAGCCAAGTCCCTGCCATTGGCGCAGCACCTCGTCCTCGGTGGCGGCAGCGAGGTCGGCCACCGTGGGCCACCGCTGCATGAAGCGCTGCCAGTAGTCCCAGCCCTGCTTCACCTGTGTCTGCTGCAGGATAATCTCCGACAGCCAGATGGCGTATGGGTCCTTCGTTCCCCGCCACGGCAGGTCACGTCCATTCTCACGGAACCATTTCAGCAATGTAATTGCAAACATGAATTTATTAAAAGACAACCATAACAACTAAAACAACTTTGAGTTGTCCAAGTTGTCCAAGTTGTCGTTAATCAAAGCTTTCCCTGATCGCCTAAGTAAGAGTCCTTGAAGCCGAGGAAGTAGAGCACGCCGTCAAGACCGATGGTGTTGATGCTCTGCTTGGCGTTGGCCACCACACGCGGTTTGGCGTGAAAGGCGATGCCCAGTCCGGCCTCGCTGATCATCGGCAGGTCGTTGGCGCCGTCGCCCACGGCGATGGTCTGCGCCAGATTCACCTTTTCCACCTGGGCGATGAGCTTCAGCAGTTCTGCCTTGCGGTGGCCGTCGACAATCTCGCCGACATAGTGGCCGGTGAGCTTGCCGTCTTCGTCAATCTCCAGCTCGTTGGCATAGACATAGTCGATGCCATAGCGGCGCTGCAGGTACTCGCCGAAGTAGGTGAAACCGCCTGAGAGGATGGCAATCTTATAGCCGCAGCGCTTGAGGATGGTCATCAGACGGTCGACGCCCTCGGTGATAGGCAGGTGCTCGGCAATATCCTGCATGACGCTGACATCGAGTCCCTTGAGCAGGGCCACGCGTCGGGTAAAGCTCTCCTTGAAGTCTATCTCGCCACGCATGGCACTCTCGGTAATAGCCCTTACCTCTGCCCCTACGCCGTTGCGCTCAGCCAGTTCGTCGATGCACTCCGTCTGGATGAGGGTGGAGTCCATATCGAAGCAGATGAGGCGCCGCATGCGGCGGAACATGTCGTCGCGCTGGAACGAGAAGTCCATCTCCATCTCCGCAGCCAGCTTCATCAGCTTCGACTGCATCTCCTGGCGGTCGTGAGGCTCGCCGCGCAGCGAGAACTGGATGCAGGCACGGGTATGGGTGCCCGGATGCTTGATGCTCTTGCGTCCCGTCAGTCTGAGGATGCTGTCGATGTTCAGTCCCTGGTCGGCAATGATGCGTGTGGCTGCTTCTATCTGCCGGGCCTCCAGCTGGCGTCCCAGCACCATGAGGATATAGCGGTTCTTGCCCTGATGGCCCACCCAGTCCTCGTATTCATCGTCGGAGATGGGCGAGAACATGATGTTCACGCCCAGCTCGGTGGCCTTGAACAGCAGTTCCTTCATCACCTGTCCTGAGTGCATCTCGTCCATGCGGATGAGGATGCCCAATGACAGCGTAGAGTGGATGTCGGCCTGGCCGATGTCGAGGATCTGTGCGTCGTACTTAGCCAGGATGGCCATGATGGAGGCCGTCAGTCCGGGACGGTCCTGTCCGGTGATACGCACCAGGATTTGCTCTTCCTTTATCGTCTGTTCCATACGTTATGATATTTTATTGTAGTTGTTATTGTTCGGGAAACTGCTGGTAGATGCGCAGGCCGTAGTCGTTGGCGGCAGCGATGATGTACTCCATGATGTCGCTCGTGTCGTGCTCGTATGTCAGTGCGTCCTGTGCCCGTAGCCAGAAGATGAACTCCACGCAGCAGCCGCCCTGCGTGGCCTCGGCCTGACGGACGAGGATGGCCTTGTCGGGGAGGACGGCGGGGTTCTGCCTGAGCCATTCTTCGATGTGGCGGCGGTAGCGGGTGATGTTGGTGGTGGGACCCGACGGTGAACCGTCGGGCACGGGGACGAAGGGGGCGGAAGCGGGGGGCACGGAGGGCGCGACGGGGGTGGCGGGGGTGGCGGTGCTGTCTGTGCGGATGCTGCGGAAGTCGAAGAAGAGGCGGCGGGTCTGCTTGCGCCCCTCCCGCTGCTGCATGCCGAGCCAGTTCTGGAACGAGCCGTCGACGAGTGTCTGCGGTGTGACGGTGACGATGGTATTGTCGAAGTTGCGCACCTTGACCATGGTCAGGCTGATTTCCTCTACCGTACCGTTGGCACCTGCCGAGGGCACGGTAATCCAGTCGCCAATGTGCAGCATGTCGTTGCTGGTGAGCCGTATGCCGGCCACCAGTCCCTTGATGGTGTCCTGAAAGGCCAGCATCAGTATGGCCGAGGCGGCACCCAGGCCAGCAAAGAGCGTGGAGGGGTCCTTGCCCAGGATGATGGCAATGACGACGATGGCAGCAATGAAGATGATGAGAATCTTCATGACGCCGCAGAAGGAGTAGAGATACTGCTGGCGGGCCGTGCGCTGTCCGTTCTCCAGCAGCTTCAGCGAGTCGATGAGCACGGTGACCGTCCGCACGGTCATCACGGTGATGTAGATAGCCGTCAGGCGGGCCAGCACCTCTTGGATGAGGGGGAAGTCATAGAACGTCATGGGCAGCAGGCCCCAGATGACGATGGCCGGTACGATGCTGCTGGCAGAGTTGAGCACACGCTCGTTGAAGATGACATCGTCCCAGCGTACCTCCGTGCGTGCCGTCAGCTTCAGCAGCAGGGGTGTGAGCAACTTACGGCACAGCAGTCCGGCTGCCGCTGCCAGGAGGATGGCCACGATGACCATGACGGTGTGGCTGACATAGGGAACAGCAGCGCCCTGAATGCCACAGAGGTCGATAAGATGTTTAACGTAGATAGTGATGGTCTCCATAATAGGTTCTTGTTAATACTTACACATAGCCTCGCACACCTGGTCCTGAAACTGCCGTCCGTCAGACATACGACTGACTCCCTGATTGATGATGGCGAAGCAGAGCACATGACCGTTGGGGGCGGTGCAGAAGCCAGCCAGACTGGAGATGCCCGAGAGGGAGCCTGTCTTGGCATGGACGTTACGCTCGGCCGCCGTCTTCTTCATGCGCGTCTTCAGCGTACCGTCGACACCGGCCACGGGCAGCACGATGTTCAGCTGGCGGAAGAGGTCGGCATGCTGCCAGGCATGGCGCAGCATCCTGACCTCCAGCTCGGCCGACACATAGTTATAGAGTGACAGGCCTGAGCCGTCGGCTATGCGGTAGTCGCCGGGACGCAGTCCCACGTTCTGTATCATGCGCCGTATCTGTCCTGCTGCCAGCCTGGCGGTGGCCGGTCTGTCGGCAGCCGCCCCAATATTGTAGAACAGTGCCTCGGCGTATAGGTTGTCGCTCTCCTTCATCATGCGCTCCAGCACCTCGGCGACGCTGTGTCCGCGGCTGGCCACATGGTGCATCGATGACAGAGGATAGCTGACGGCCTCGTTGGTGATGACCACGCCGTCGCGCTGCAGCTCACGCTCCAGCTGTCCGACGAAGATGTCCTTGCCGTCATATAGCAGAGGCGTGAGCACGGGGTTGTCGTCGTCCCAGCACCATCCCTCGCCCAGCGGGTCGTCGTCCTTGAACGACAGGTCGATGAGGATGGAGCCGCGGATGGTGTCGATGCCCTGATGGCGCACCTTGCTGACAAACGACGCCATGTCGCGGCTGTCGAACATCGGGTCCATGCTGCCTACGCAGTGCAGGTTGCCGTGCAGCGTGCCGTTCTCCACACGCCCGGTATAATAGAGCGTGGTCTTCAGCTGGTAGTCGCTGCCCAGACGGTCGAGTGCTGTGATGGCCGTCAGCAGCTTCATCGTCGATGCCGGACGCAGGCGCTGGCGGTGCCCGTAGGTATAGAGCGTCGTGTCGGCAGTGAGGTCGTAGACCATCAGCCCCAGCTGCGTGGTCTCCAACAGTGGTGTCATCAGGATGGTGTCAAGGGCTGCCTGCAGGCTGCGGGGCCATGGCAATGACCCTTTAGGGTGTATGTCTGTCTGTGCCAAGAGGGGCAGACAGAGGCATGTAAGAAGGAATATCGTTAGTTTTTTCTTCATTTTCGTTTGCAAAGATAGAAAATAATTATGAATTATGAATTATGAATTATGAATTATTTAGTATCTTTGCAGCGTCAAATCAGATAAATATGGTTTATAAGTACGATTTCCTCATCATCGGAGCCGGCGTTGCCGGTATGAGCTACGCCCTGAAGATTGCCCGCGCCAAGAAGGGCAAAGTGTGTATGATATGCAAGACCTCGCTCGACGAGGCCAACACATCGTTCGCTCAGGGCGGCGTTGCCAGTGTGACAAACCTGGAACTTGACAATTTCGACAAGCACATTGAAGACACGATGATTGCCGGCGACTACATCAGCGACCGGCAGGCTGTGGAGCAGGTGGTGCGCATGGCTCCGGAGCAGATTCAGGAACTCGTGAACTGGGGCGTGAACTTCGACCGCAAGGATGACGGCACCTTCGACCTGCACCGCGAGGGCGGCCACTCTGAGTTCCGCATCCTCCACCACGCCGACGATACCGGGGCTGAGATACAGCGCGGACTGATGGCGGCTGTCAGGGCCTGCCCCGACATCACCGTCAAGGAGAACCATTTTGCCGTGGAGATTATCACGCAGCACCACCTCGGCGTCCGCGTGACGCGGCGGTCGCCGCATATTCAGTGCTATGGGGCCTATGTGGCCCATGAGGCCTATGGGGCTAATGGGGCCAATGAGACTGTCGTTGACACTTACCTGGCCAAGGTCACGGTGCTGTGTACCGGTGGCTGCGGTGCCGTCTACCTGACCACGTCGAACCCCGTCATCGCCACGGGCGACGGCATTGCCATGGCCTACCGTGCCAAGGCCACCGTCGAGGGCATGGAGTTTGTGCAGTTCCACCCCACGGTGCTGCATAACCCGAAGGAGACCCACCCCGCCTACCTCATCACCGAGGCCATGCGCGGCTATGGCGGCATCCTGAAGCTGCCTAACGGCGAGACGTTCATGGAGAAGTATGACGAGCGCCTGTCGCTGGCACCACGCGACATCGTGGCCCGTGCCATAGACAAGGAGATGAAGATTCACGGTCTGGACCACGTCTGCTTAGACATCACCCATAAGGACGCTGCCGAGACGCGCCACCACTTCCCCAACATCTACCAGAAATGTCTGTCGATGGGTATCGACATCACGCAGGACTATATCCCCGTGCGCCCTGCAGCCCACTATATGTGCGGTGGTGTCAAGGTTGACCTGAACGGCCAGACCAGCATAGAGCGTCTCTATGCCCTCGGCGAGTGCTCCTGCACCGGACTGCATGGCGGCAACCGCCTGGCCTCCAACTCACTCATCGAGGCTGTGGTCTACGCCGAGACGGCCGCCCGCGACTCGCTGCAGCACGTAGACCTCTACGACTTTAACGAGCGGGTGCCCGAATGGAACGACGAGGGCACGATGACCAACGAGGAGAAGGTGCTCATCACGCAGTCGGTGAAGGAGGTCAACCTCATCATGTCCAACTATGTCGGCATTGTGCGCAGCGACCTGCGCCTGCACCGTGCCTGGGACCGCCTTGACATGCTCTACGAGGAGACCGAGCGCCTGTTCAAGCGTGTGAAGCCCAGCCGCGACATCTGCGAGCTGCGCAACATGATTAACGTGGGCTACCTCATCACCCGCTGGGCTTTGGAGCGCAAGGAGTGCCGCGGCCTGCACTTCACCACCGACTATCCGCAGCATGCCTACGATAAGTAGATTTTTGTTTTTTTTATCGGGTCAGCGAGAACTTCAGTGACAATCCGAAATCGCGTGTTGTCGTCGGGTAGCTGCTCGACGACAGCAGCGGCGTGTTGGTCTGACGGTCGTAGTAGAAGGTCAGGGTGAGCAGACGGCTCAGGGTGTAGTCGGCGGCGAGTGAGAACTTCAGGGCAGAGTTGCCGCTGCTGGCCGACGACACGCCGCTGGCAATATCGCGGGTGATGGCAGCCTGCGAGCGTATGGAGAAGTCGGCACGCATATTCAGGTCGTGGTTCACGCCGCTCTTCGACCGCGAGCTTTGTTCCTCCTTCTTCGTTCCGCCTTCCTCGTCCTTCTTGCCCTTGCGGTTCTGTGCCTTCTTAACCTTGCGGCTGCCGCCGGCACCGAAGAGGTTGAACTTGAAGTCGCTGATCTTATAGCCCAGACCGATGACCCAGTCGTTGGAGCGTGACTCGTTGAGCTGCACGCTGGTCATGGAGAGGTTCAGCACGCGGGTGGTGCGATACTCCACCTTGACGGTCATGTTGTTCTGCAGCGTGACATCGACGCCAAGCAGCGGCGAGAAGGCCTCGTTGATGCTGACGGTAGAGATGTTGTACATGCTGGACGGCGTGAGCGAGCCGTCGGTAGCCTTGACGAATCCCAGGTCGCCCATGTACTGCAGCCATGACGAGTAGCTGGCATACGAGCCGATGGCAAATATCGACTTATAGCCGTGGTTGATGTTGACGCTCTTGAAGCGTTCTGCCAGCCACGGCAGTTTCGACAGTCCGCTGTAGCGTACCGTCCAGTTGGGCAGCATGCGCCACAGTGAGGGGAAGATGTCGAGCGAGCCGCCGCCCACGGTATAGGCATCGAGGAAGGCCGGTATGAGCACGTCGGACGAGTATTGGTTGACCGCCGTGGCCGAGGCCGGTGCGCCGGCATAGAGCGACTGCACCCGTGACTGGTAGACGGGTATGAGGTTGCAGAACTTGTCGAACGTGCTTGACGTATAGCCCGAGGTGGCATCGCCCGTAGACTCCAGGGCCGACATGAGCGAGATGGTGGTCATATTGAACGAGCCGCTGCGTGTCGTCGGCGACCCCTCGTACATATACTGCACGCTCTGGGCGCGGTTGACGGTACGCGATGCGTTGAGGTCAATCTTCAGGTCGCGGACAGGCTCAAGGGTGGCTTTCAGCTGCAGGTCCTCGGTCGTCGATGATGTGAAGGGCGTTGCCACGGATTCGTTCATCAGCAGCCACCCGTTGTCGCGGGCCTTGTCGACATAACTGTCGCCAGCCAGTCCGAAGGCAAAGTCCAGTCCCGGCGACAGCACGCTGCCCGTACGCTGTCCGAAGGCATCGCCGATATTGGGCAGGAATCCCGGCAGCGTCATGTTGTGCTGGTTACGGTAGCTCAGGTTCACCGTGCGTACCATCATCAGCAGACGCGTCACCTGCTGTGCCGGCTCATACCACCACTGCTTGTCGAGCGGCTGTTTGGGCAGCACGCTCAACTGCATCTTCAGCGACGAGTCGCGCTGCGTGGAGTCCTTGGCACGCAATTTGGCGGCGACATCCTTGGGCAGGCTGACACGGATGGTGTTCTCGTCCTTCACCTTCCATTTCAGCGTCAGCTGCTTGCCGTCCTGGCCACGGGCCGAAACCAGCAGTCGCTTCGACTTCTTGCCGTGCTTCACCTCCAGCACGGTGTCGGCGGTCAGCGTAATCTCCTTCTGGAAGGTGTTCTTGTTCTTAGGCAGGGCCTTCTCTTCCTTGGCAGCATCCTTCTGCGCCTTGCCATCCTTGGCGTCCTTGGCATCCTTCTGTGCCTTCTTGTTCTTCTGGGTGTTCTGCTTCTTCGCCGGTGCCTTCTTGAAGCGCTCGTTCACCTTCTTCAGGAACGGCGAGTGGTTGTAGAGCATCTCCAGGTTCAGTGCCCCGTTGATGTTCAGGTTGCGGTTGCTGGTGATGGTGTTGCCCAGCGTGGAGCCGTCGTCCAGCTCAGCACCGCGCACCCAGTTGTAGGTGGCGTTATAGGAGGCGTCGCTGTTCAGCCAGTCCAGGATGGGCAGCTTGTTCAGCGGCAGCTGGTAGGAGGCCGTGAAGGTCTGGCGGTAGTCCAGTGGCGTGCCCATGTGGAGGAGGCTCTGCTTCACCGAGTCCTTCCATACGGAATAGAAGTCGGGATAGAGGTCTTTGTTGATGGGTGTGTTCTCGCGGTAGGGCTCCTCAATCTGGGCGTGGGTGGCACTCTGGAAGTTCATGTGCAGGTTCTTCGTCAGGTCCCAGCGCAGCTGGAACTCACGGTTCCAGAGTATCTGGCTGTTGAAGCTGACGGGCAGGTTCGGGTTCTCGGTGTTCTCCAGGTCGCGCTCCTGCAATTCATAATAGGTACGCGTCAGGTCGGTGTTGAAGGCGATGGTCTGCGGCAGGTAGTTCAGTCCCAGGGCCTTGGGGAAGTTGAGCCATTTCGACTTGCCTTTCGCATTCTTGAATGGCTCCCACGTCTTGTAGACGGGCGAGTAGCTGTAGTTCAGGGCACCGCGCCACTGGTCATCGTTTTCGTAGACGGTGGTCTCGCCGGTGGTGTGCCGGTGCTGATGGCTGTAGCTGAACGAGAAGTTGGCGGGGTCGTAGGGCATGGGGTGCTTCTTCGACTTGATGCCGACGCGGGCGTTGGAGAGCGAGAAGTTGCGCGAGAGGTTCTTCGTCACGGCAATAGACTCGATGCTGTCACGCTCGCGGGCGCTGGCAGCCTCCAAGGCATCGTCCAGATTCATGTCGCTGTCCAACGGATTGTATTTCGGCCGTACCTCGTCCTTGCTGACGGAGTAGTATATGGGGATGGTGACCTTCGCCTTGTCGGGGAAGAACTTGCCCAGTTCCAGGTTGGTGGTCAGCGAGTAAGACTTCTGCGTGTCGGTGGAGCGTTGCATGACGCTCTCCTCCAGTCCGCCGAAGCCGTCGGTGACATAGCGTCCCGTCAGGTTGATGCTGCCGAAGTCGCTCAGCTGCACGTTCAGCGCACCGGAGGCCGCCCAGCCGCCCTCGTTGTTATATTCTTTCAGTCGCAGCTCGTTGACCCACACCTCGCCCGACTTCGCCTGGCTCGAGAGGTTGCGCACGCCGATAATCATGGTCTTCACCTCGCCCAGGCTGGGGTTACCCACGATGCTCACCTTGTTGCCCGGCTTGTCGTCGTCATACTGTGAGAACACCTGTGCGTAACTGACGCTGCCCTCGGTCTTGGCCTTGTTACGTGCCTTCTTGAGTTTGGTGAACACGCTGATGTCGATATCGAGCATGTTCTCTGCCGGCCACACCTTCTGGCGGTCGCTGGCCGAGAGCCACGAGTATTGTCCCTCAGCCGTCAGCTTCAGGGGAATCTCATATTCGTAGTAGTTGTTCTTGTAGTCGCTGCCGAAGCGGATGAAGACGGCCAGCTGGTTGTCTTCCAGGTTGGTGGTGTTGGGCAGCAGGTGGTTGGCGTGGACAAACATCTGCAGACGCTTATACTGGCGCAGGTCGAGGTTGGTGTTCTTGTAGACACCCTTCGACTCGCCCTGTGCCAGGTTCCTCACCGTCAGGCAGAGGGCCTGTTCGTTGTTCTCCACCAGCTGAGGCTGCGAGGGGTCGGTGGCGCGGTTGATGCCCGGTGGCAGGGTGTAGGCCACTGGCTGGCGGTCGGTGTTCTCCTCAATGTTGACGGCGCTCATCTCCATCGTTCCCGTCTCGGCTCCTACAGCCGTCTGCAGGCTATGCTTGTACTGTCGCCACTCGCCGCGTACCAGGTCGAGACTGCCGAAGCGCAGCACGATGGGCTTCTCAAAGCCGGTCATGTACATACGCATGAAGCGAATGGAGGTGAAGTCGTTGATGCCGCCCACCCTCTGCTTGTATTCGGCCAGCGGGATGCGGAACTGGTACCAGCGCACGGTTGTGGAGTCGCCGTTGCGCAGCTTCACCCACGAGTCGCGGCGGTCGGTGATATAGGTCTCTGTGGCCGTGCCGTTGTTATAGGCCTGCAGCTCGTCGTCGCTGATGCGTACCTTGTACTGGAAATAGCGCTCATACTCGTTCAGCGTGAAGTCCTGGTTGATGTCCTCTACGTCGGGCCCGGTCTTGTACGACGTGTCGTACGACTCCGTCCGGTTGTCGGTATCGGGCGAGTTGCCCTGCGGGTTGTTGATACGCTTGTAGCGGTCGAGGATGGTGGTCTGGGCAGCGTCGAAGTCGGAGCCACGGTAGTAGTGGTAGTCGTCGCCGGCAGGGTCCTGGCGCCAGGCCGTGAGCAGCGAGTCGTTCTGCACGACGGCACCTATCTGGTCAATCCATTCCTTGTAGGCGCCGTATGTGCGCTCCTCCTCATCGTTAAGGCCGTTCAGACCTACGTCCTGCCGCTGTCTGGAGCCTGTGGTGGTGGCAAAGGCGTAGTTCTGTGATGGCTGTTCGGGAATCTTGCCCCACTGCGTGTAGCTGAAGGCACTGCTGCCGTCGACAGGCATGCCGCTCTCATAGAACTTCTTGCCGTCGCGCAGCACGTCTTCGCTGACCTCACCCAGGTTGATATAGAGGTCGCCGCTGTACTGCGAGGCCGTGCCGGCCTTACGCTGGTAGATGAAGGGGTCCATGAGCCAGAACTCCACATATTCTATGTTAGCCTGTTCAAAGTCGGTGGTCTCCAGCTTGCGCATCATGCCGCCCCATTTCTTGGCGGGGTCTGTCAGCGTGCCGTCGGCATTGAAGCGGGTCGTCAGGTTATAGGGGCCGCGCTCCTGCGGGTAGTAGGCCAGGTTCAGCACCGCCAGTGTCGATGTGGCACCGTTGTAGGTTGACTGGTCGCGGTTGGGGTAGAGTTCCTTGACGTAGACCTCGCGCACACGATGGTCTGAGAGTTGCTCCAGGTCGCTCTTGATATGTCCGGGCGTGAGGCTCGACGAGCGGCGGGTGAACAGCGGGTCGACGGTGTACCAGGCCAGCAGGGCACGGTCGTAGCCAGAGGCGACGGTGGTCTTGTCGTTGTAGTTCTCTATCGTTGTGGGCACACTCGACAGCACCCACGACTTAGGCTCGATGATTGAGATGAGGTTCTTCGTGTTCTCGAAGTCATCCAGATAGGAGGCGTTGTCCTGCGTGCCGCTGGCCCGTCCGGCTATGAGCTGTGCAAACTCGCCGGTGAACTGTATCTGCGAGGGCTGTGTGACGTGCAGCAGGGGAATCTTGTTCAGCAGGTTCGTCAGCCACTGCGACTCCTTCTTCCAGCTGAGGTTCAGTCCCCACAGCGTGTTGTTCAGCGGCTCCTCGCCCATGCTGACCTTCGACGTGAGAGCCTGCTCCGACAGATGCATCAGCGTACCGCCCAGGATAAAGTCCTTTGAGAAGTCGTACTCCCAGTTGACGCCGAACATGGTCTTGCGCTGCATGCCATACTCGGTATCCGACTCCACCGACCACTTCACCTCGGTGCCTGCATCGATGATGCTCTGGTTCAGGATGGTGATCTCGCCTGCCGAATAGTCTACGGAGTAGTCGGAGCCTTCCGTCAGTGTCACACCTCCTGCCGTGACCACCACCGAGCCTTGTGGCACGTTCATCGTGCCCATCGAGATCACGTTGGCACGGTTGCCCTTGAACTGTCCGGTCATGAGGAACTTGTCCTTCTCGGCTGTCTGCTTGGCCACGGTCTTCGTCGAGTCATACAGCTGGTCGAAGACGTACTTGTCGGCCACGCTGCCCAGACCGGCAGCCGTCAGCTTGGCTCTCAGATAGTCGCCGAAAGGCTCTGCCGATGGCAGGAAGACACGCCCGTTGCTCACGGTATAGCCGCTGACGAAGTCGAACTGTCCGTTGGAGTGTGCCTTCTGGTTGTTGTCCAAGCGGTCACAGCCCAAGAGCTTCAGCAGCGTCGTTCCCTTGACGGCAGGCTCGGGCAGGTAGGTCAGGTAGACACCGGCGGTGTCGCTCTGGAATTTGATGTCCAGACGGAACTTCTCTTTCTCCACCGACGAGGCCAGGTAGTAGACATTCTTCATCATCAGGTCCCAGTTGCCCTGTGCAGGACTGTTCGATGTGTTCTTCAGCGACTTGACGAAGAGCGTCTTCCGCGTGTCGGTGACGTCGCTGGCAAACTCGCCCACCTGGAAGGTCTGGCCGCCGTAGGTGTACTCAAACGCAACGGCCAGCACCTGGTCGGTCTGGAGTGTGGTCTTCAGCGAAATATAGCCAAGCGCCTCGTTCACGGTGTACTCCGACGACGACAGCAGACGGGCCGACGACAGCTTCTCGTAGTCGCTGCCGCCGCTGATGTTGCGTGTGGCGGCCAGCGCCTCCAGGGCCGAGGTGATGTTGTCGATATTGCGCTGTGCCGAGTCGATGTTCTGTATCAGCGTGGTGTATTCGTCGTTGGCGCTGTTGGCAGGTACGGGAGTGCCGGTCACGTTCCATGTCGGGTTCGACACCCGCTGGTTCTCGCCCAGGTCGGTGAAAGCCACGATGTTGCGGGTGTTGGCGGTCGACGAGGTCTTGTTGGTCACCCACACCTCCACACGGTTGATCTTCACGCCGGTGGTCAGGTTGGGCAGGGTAGACATGGCCTTGTCGTAGGTCTGGCGGAAGTAGCGGGCCAGGAAGAAGTGGCGGTTCTCCTCGTAGTCGGCGGCGTCAATCTCAAACGGCGTGGTCTGTGTGCCGCCTTTCGTGGAGCCGCCCTTGGTGGTCGACTTCTTCTGCGACAGCACGGTCTGCAGCTTCAGCTTGCCGAACTGCATGTCGGTGCGCAGGCCGAAGAGGCTGGAGGCGCCCTTCACCAGCGAGTTGTTTGACGGGAAGGTGACGTTGCCGGCCTCTACCAGCTTGATAATCTCGTCTTCCTTACCCTCGTACTTCAGCTTCAGGTTCTGCGTGTCGAAGTCGAACGTGGCATCGGTGTTGTAGTTGAAGTTGAAGTTCATCTTGTCGCCCACCTTCGCGTTAGCCGAGATATTAATCTTCTCGTCGAAGTCGAAGCTGGTGGTCTTGCGGTTGCGGATGGGCAGCGAGGGGTTGTCAATGTTCTTCAGGGTGGCACCCAGCTTCAGTTCGGCCGTTCCCTGCGTCTTCACGCGGACACCGCCGGGACCGAAGATTTTCTCCGCTGGTCCCAGGTCGAAGTGCATATCGGTGAACGAGAATTTCTCTTTGCCCTGCGACTGGTAGGCCTCAGCATTTTTCTTGCGGAAGAAAGCCTCGCGGCTGCGGCGCTCGCTCCACTTCAGATATTCGTCGGGGGTCATCAGGATAGGAGCGTTCAGATAGGAGTCGCCAATCTTGGAACCGATGAAGTAAAGGCCGAGCGAATCGTTATACACCGGCTGCTGGCGTATGTTGTCGGGCATCCTCAGGTCCAGGGCTGTAGAGTCGAGGTCGGCAGTCACGATGGGCGATGTGCGCTGGATGCGCCAGCGGGAATGCACCAGCGAGTCGGGGACACTCTCGTCCTCGACCACCAGCTTCGGCTGCGCCTTCGGTGCCGGCTTGGGCTTGGTCTTGTCTTCCTGCGGCGGCAGTGCCAGGGCTGTCACGCTCAGCACCAGAGCCAGTATATATAAGAGTCGTTTCAAAACGTCACTTGTCTAAATAGTCGGATAACACCTATATTTAAACGCAAAGCGGCGGCAATTATTGCATTGCCGCCGTCGATACCCCTAAACTTTTCGTCAAAATCATTGCGATATGCCGATAATTTTGTATCTTTGCAGAAAAATTCAGACTTATGAAATATCCCATTGGCATACAGGACTTCAAGACCATCCGTACTGACGGTTACTTTTATGCAGACAAATCGGCACTGATGTACCAACTCATCAAAGGCGGGCAATATTATTTCCTCAGCCGTCCTCGCAGGTTTGGCAAGAGCCTGCTCGTCTCGATGATGGAGTACTACTTCAATGGAGAGAAAGATTTGTTTAAGGGATTGGCTATTGAACAACTGGAACAGGACTGGAAAAAATGTCCTGTGCTACATTTGGACCTGAATGCTGCAAAATATACAACGGTCGAGGCCTTAACTTCAATACTGGATAGTCAGTTGGGCCGATGGGAAAATCTTTACGGAACTTCACCATCAGAAACAGTCCTTTCAGAAAGATTTAAGGGCGTGATTCAGCGTGCCTACGAAAAGACGGGACAGAAGGTTGCCATACTCGTCGACGAATACGACAAGCCTCTGCTTCAAGCCTTCGACAACGAGGAATTGAAGGAAGACTATCGGGCCACGCTGAAGGCTTTCTATGGTGTGGAGAAGTCGATGGGTGCCTATATTCAGTTCGCCTTCTTCACTGGTGTCACCAAATTCTCAAAGGTGAGCGTTTTCAGCGACCTCAACAACCTGGCGGATATCTCAATGGACAAGCGCTATGCCGAGATCTGTGGCATCACGGAAAAGGAGATTCACGATAATCTTGATGCAGAAGTGGAGTCGCTGGCCCAGGCGAACAACCTTACCAAGGAAGCATGCTACGCCAAGCTGAAACTCAACTATGACGGCTACCATTTCGAGGCCGGAACCACAGGGATGTACAATCCCTTCAGTCTGCTACGCACCCTCGACAGTCAGGCTTTCAAAGACTACTGGTTTGAGACAGGCACGCCAACCATTCTCGTCGAGGCCCTTAAAAAGAACAACTACAATCTGGAAGAACTGACGCAGGAGGAAGTGACAGCCGACCTTCTGGGCAGCATCGACAGTATAGATAAGAATCCCCTGCCGCTCATCTATCAGAGTGGCTACCTGACAGTCAAAGACTATGACGAGCGCTTTGGCATTTATCGATTAGGATTTCCCAATAAGGAAGTGGAGCGAGGTTTTACCCGATTCCTGGTACCATATTACACGCCTTTATCTGAGACAAAGTCAGGAGCGTTTATCAGCAAGTTCGTCTATGAAATAGAGTCAGGGAAACCAGAACAATTCATGCAGCGCCTTGATTCAATCTTTGATGACGGCGATTACCAAATAGCCGGCAATGCTGAACTCTATTTCCAGAATGCCGTCTGGATTATCTTCAAGTTGGTTGGGCTATACACGGAAGTGGAGCATCATACCAGCAATGGCCGCATTGACCTGCTCATTAAGACCCAATACTACATCTACATCATAGAATTCAAACTCGACAAGTCAGCCGAAGATGCCCTCCAGCAAATTGAGGAAAAGCAATACGCCAAGCCCTTCGAGCATGACGGCCGCACAATCTATAAGATAGGCATCAACTTCTCCAGCAAGACAAGGCGGATTGAAGGGTGGAAGATTTTATCTTAACCCATCTTTGACACATGGGGTAAAAGTTGGGTTAAGGACTCGGCATATTCATCAGGATATAAACACCCCTGGAAAACATCGTTAATTATCCGCTTATCCTACACCTGATACTGATTATCAGACGGTTACAACGCATTTATCCGCTTGTCATCCGCTTGTTATCCTACACCTAAATGAGAGGATAAAATAGTCTTGAAGTCCTGTTGTCCGCTGCTAAACTATAAACTCCAAACCACATTCAACGACCTCGTCCGACAGGAGCGGATTTTTGTCCGAAGCCGTCGGACAAAAGTCCGAGCAGGGCGGACAACTGCCCTGCACGGTACTTTCATGATATAATTTGGTGTAGGATAAAAGCGGATAACAAGCGGATAATTTCCTGCTAACTCACTGATAATCAGTAGCGGGTGTAGGATAAGCGGATAATTTAAAAATCACATTGCCACGGCTGTGACAATGTGATCTTTTGTCGGATTTTCACTTCTTCACGTAGCGCTTCTTGCCGTTCTCGATGACCATGCCGCGGTAGGTCTTCGTGACGCGGCGACCGCTCATGTCGTAGCGCACGGTGCCGTCACCGTCGCCCGTCACGGCACCGATGCCCGTTATCGGATCGGCGGTCAGCGTGAACTCCAGCTCGCATGTGCCCTCGTAGTTGCCCTTCAGGGTAGCCACCACGACGTAGCTGCCGGGTGTTGCCAGCATCTCCTCCTCGGTCACGGCGTGCCCCTGCAGGTCCCGGTAGCTCAGCGTGTAGTCCTTGCCCTCGGTCAGCGTCTCAACGATGCTCGACACCTTGAACGTCGGCACACCGTAGCCCACCGACTGGCGGGTGATGTTCACCAGTGCAGCGCTTGCCGGAACGACCGTCAGCACGAAGCTGGTGGTGTCGGCGGTGGCGTTGCCGGTACCGGTCATGATGACGGTGACGGTGGTCTGGCCGACGCTGTTGATGAACAGCTCGCCCGTATAGAAGATGGCCTGTGCCACGCTGTCGTTGCCCGATGTGTAGCGCAGCGCACCGTCGCCCAGTATCACTATCGGCTTCACGGTAATCGAAGCGGCGCTGTAAGGTATGGTCACCTCGTCGTCCAGCATCTCGATACGTCCCTGTCCCTGGGCAATGCTCACCGTCAGGCTGCCGCCGCAGGCGTTGTAGTTGTCGCTGGCCTCCACCTTATAGTAAACGGTGTACTGGCCGGCATTCTTGGCCGTGGGCACGCTGGTGCCGAAGGTCTCGCCGTCGAGCGAGTAGAGCATCTCGCCGGGGTTCGTCGTGCCGGCATTCACCAGTGCCTGCTCCTGGCCTGTGTAGGCCAGGCCGTCAATGGCTGTCGGAGCCGTCACGGTGTATTCACCCTTGACGATGTCGAAGGTTCTTACCAGCGTGCCGCTGTAGTTGCCCATGAAGGTGATGGTCACGGTGGCGGTGCCCAGCTCCGTGTTCTGGACGATGGTCTTGATGTAGTCCACGCCCTCCAGCAGCTGGTAGTCGCCGTCGGTGAGCGTCATCTCGGGCACCACCTCATCGCCGCCGGCATACGGCAGCTCTGCGGGCAGGTCGATAACCACTTGTTCCTCGGCCTCGGCCTGCCCTATGGCGACCGTCACCGTCTGTGCCTCGGTGTCGTTGTGGTTGGCGTCGCCCGTCACCTTGTAGTACACCGTGTACTCACCGGCGGCTGTGCCCTGCGGCAGGGCGTTGCTCCACGTCTCGCCGTCGAGGGAGTAGAGCATCTCGCCGCCGTCGGCACTGCCTGCGCTGACGAGCGTCTGCGGCTCGTTGGTGCACACCAGACCCTCCACGGCCACGGGGGCCGTCGGCGTGATGTTGGCCTTGTTGATGGTGAATGTGGCCTGGGCCGTGCCGCTGTAGTTGCCGCCTTCCACGGCGGTCAGGGTCACGGTGGCCGTGCCAGCGTTCACGTTCTCCGTGTATTCCACGGTGTAGTCCTTGCCGTCTGTGAGCGGCAGCGTGCCGTCCTTAACGGTCATGGCGGGCTTGATGGCCTTGCCCGTGTACACCTGGTCGTCTATGGCGGCTATGAAGCCGTCCTCCAGCTCCTTCTGGCCGATGGTGAAGGTCGTCGTCGTCTCGCCGGCATACTTCTCGCTGGTGGCGACGGCCTTGATGGTCACGGTGGCGATGCCTGCGTCCACGTTGTCAGCGTATGCCACGGTGTAGTCCGTGGCATTTTCAAGGACGGTGGAACCGTCCTTCACTGTGACATCCGGCTCTATGGGCTGGCCGGTGTAGGTCCGGCTGGCGATGCCGATGATGGTGATGTCGGTATTGGTCAGCAGCTTCTTGTAGGTACTGCTCACCTCCACGTTGGCCCGCTTCATGGTGAACGTCCACTGGTTGTCCTTGCCCGCCACAGGCGTGAACTCGATGGCGTTCAGCAGGTCGACATCGCTGCCCTGGGCTGCCCCGCGGCGCTGGCTGCGAGCGGCAGCAATGGCGGCGTACCACTGGCCCTGGATACTTCCTACCGACCAGCCCTCGTCGGGCGTCACGATGAGGGTTATCACGTCGTTCTCTTTGACGTTTATCACGCCTTCAACGGGGGCGGTTTCGGTGCCGTTCACCTTGTAGGTGACGGTGCCGTGTTCGCTAATACTCCCATCCTCCGTGACCGTGAAGTTCGAACCACTAGCGAAGTTTGCATAGTAAGTAACAGTGGGATCAGAGGAGAGCACTGTAACGGTTGCTACTTGGTCGGTTGATACCATATCTGAAGCCTTCGTTGAAGGAGCACCTTTCGACCATCCCAAGAAAGTATATCCCTCCTGAAGATTGTCATATTTGAGATTGAAATTCCCAGAGTCTTGCGGACTGAAAGCTGTTACCGGGTTTTCAGTATACTCCTCATCAGTCTCATACTTCGCATACACTTTGGCAACGCCAGTCGGTTCACATTTAACATCCACAGTCATTTCAGTCGCCCACATCTCGGATGCGGAGAACAGCATTAGCATGCATAGCATGACTAAACGCAATATTTTTGTTTTTCTCTTCATAATTAAAACGGTTTTAAATGAATATTCAGTTGAATTACAATTTGTTTATGCTCGTTTTCTTGAAAGCGAGCCGCATCTGACGCATAGCGCCAGTGCCAGGAGCCGGTGGGCCGGCAGGAGCTGGTCGGTGACGTAGGGCAGCAGCACGGCAAAGAGCAGCAGCACCACGGCGTAGGCAAGCCACACGCGCTGTGCCCACCTCCAGCGGCGGCCCCAGAGCCACAGCAGCAGGGGCAGCGGGTTGAGAAGGAGGAGCACCCAGTTCCAGTGGAGCCCGAAGATGCAGCTGACCAGCACGAAATAGAGCAGTCCGACGCCGGCCAGGGCCTGGGCACCGAACAGCACGCCGTCGCACAAGCGGGCGGTGCGCTGCCAGCCGAAGCGCCACTGGCCCAGCGTGACCGCGAGCACCACGAGCAGCACCAGGAGGAACGCCACCGTCGGCGAGAGCCATGCGGCCCGGGCCACGTAGGTGGCGGGCAGCAGCTGCACGGGCTCGCCCAGCAGGGCCGGGCGCTCGGTGCCGTCGGCAGCGACGATGACCGTCTGCCGCAGCACGTCGCCCACCACTTCGGGAGCCATATAGAGCTCCATCGGCTTCACGTCGTCCACCTCGGTGCCCATAATCGTCTGCATCCCCAGCTGCATCCACTGCGACGTGCGCGAGTAGTCGGTGTACATATCCCTGACGCCCTGGCGCATCACCTCGGGCCAAGCCTTCACCACCAGGCGCTCGCCCTGCAACTGGCTGCCGACGGCCCAGAAGCTCATCGACGTGCAGTTGTGGTACGAATAGTCGAACTTCTGCGTCATGCCCTCCATGATGTTCTCGTCAAGGCCGCGCCACAGCTTCTGCTTCTGCCTGGGATTGAGGCTGAGCGTCCACTGGGTGACGCCGCGCCCGTCATGGCGGCACTGCTGCAGGTATTCGCTCGTCTTGTGAGCCTGGAATCCCGCCTTGGTCCGCCCGCTGAAGAAGCGCAGATAGTCGCCCGGCGTATCGTCGGTATAAAGTTCGAAGGAGAAACAGTAGTCCAGGTCGAACGTGGGGCACTCCATGCGCACCACGCAGTGGCCGTAGGCGGAGTAAGCCTTTTCGCCCGGCGTAGAGACGAGTAGGCTGGCCGTCACGAAGTCGTCGCGCTGCCGCAGCGAGTCGAGCGCAGCCTCGTCCGGCTCCTGTCCCCACGCCGTCGTGGCGACAAGCAGAAGAGCCGTCAGCAGTAACCTGCATTTACGTTTCATCCTTGCAGTATTTTTGTTTTATTGTTGTCAATAATATGAGTTCCTGACACGATTATATGGCAATTCGTGTTAAAAAGACTCTCACTTAACGACGACCTCGAGCAAGCTCAGGTCTTCTCTCACTTAATCACGACCTTGCGTCCGTTCTGGATGTAGACGCCCTTGCGCGTGGGCTTCTTGTCGAGCTTGCGGCCGTTCAGGTCGTAGACGGCGGCCTTGTCAGCGGGCGAACCGCTGACCGCACTGATGGCGGTGGCGTCATCGTCGGCGAAGACGAGGGCGATGCTGCGGGCGGTGCTGGTAGGCACTTCGAGCCAGGCCTTGTTGGCGGCGACGGGGAGGGCGGTCCTTACCCTGACGAACTGCTTGCCGTTGAAGGCGTAGTTGGTCTGGGCGTCGGTCGAGGCGGCGATGGTCGTGGCCGTTGCCGTGCCTTTGAACTCGTCGGCGCAGGTCTGGTTAATCTCGGCGTCAGTCGGGATGAGCAGGAAGGTCTTCGTCTCCTCTGTGGGGTTGTAGACCAGGAACGGCATCTCCTTGTTGGCGCTCGGAATCTCGGTGGCCGTGGCCTTCGTCTCGCCTACGGCGGTGATGGTGTAGAGCTTGGCGCCGGAGTTCTCTTCCGGGGTCAGGTTGTCGCTGGCGCTGTAGTAGGTGATGAACTCCTGGGCGGCCACCTCTACCTCGTAGCCCTGGAAGAGCTCGAACTCCTCGGAGTAGCAGACGCCCGAGTAGTTGCCGGCACCGGTAATCTTGTAGCGGAAGGTGCCCACGCTCAGTGCGGTGACGTCGGTCCAGTCGTCCTCCGTGTCGCCCTGCTTCTGCAGCGTCAGCGTGTAGTCGGTGGTCTCGGTCAGGGTCACGGGGCTGTTTGTCTCAAGGTTGTCCTTGACGACGGGATTCATCTGTGTGGCATCGACCGCCTGGAAGGCGTTGTTCACCATCTGGATGCGGATGCGGTCGTCGATGGTGGCGGCAACGTCCACCGTCATGTCGCGCTTGATGGTATAGGTGGCGGTGACGTCGTACTGCGGCATCTGGAACGAAGCCTCATACTGCTTGGTCGTCGCGTCCTGGGTAATGGTTACCTCCGGGTTCGTTTCGTCGGCCCATGCGCCCGCGGCTGCGGTGATGAGCAGCAGGAGCGTCAATGTTAGTTTCTTTAGTTGTTTCATATTCGTTACTTTTTTATTGTTTATTTCTTTTATTATATGTGTGCCCGATGACATGGCTGAGACAAACGGAAACGCCGGGGCATCCTTACGGATGTCTCGGCGGATATTTTTCTGGGGGGTGTGGGAAACTACTTTTCGTTGATGATAAGGTTGAGGCCTTGTCTGCGATAGTAGGGAAATCGCGTGTCGCTGGAGATGAGCGGGATGCGGAGTGTCATGGCATGAGCAATGATGACGTGGTCGCTGGGGTCTTTGTGGTTCATCGCCGTATTGATGCGTAGCCGCGAATAGGTCAGCATCACCTCTTTCTGTATAGGCAGGATTTCGATATAGTAGTCCTGCTCTATGGCATTGACCATGTCTTCTGCCGTCTTCCATCGCTTGTTGCCCCATCCTTTGGCATTGTAGGCCACGATGAGTTCGCGCACGCTCTCGGCACTGATGCACAGCACGGCATCGGGCTCGTTGAGCAGGTCGTACACGTCCACGTCAAGCAAATCCTGGTCGGTTGCCCAGTAGATGTAGGCGTTGGTGTCGAGCAGGTATCTCATAGCATCAGCATCGGGTCTTTCACCCAGACTTCGCCCTGGTGTCTTCTGGCGGCTTCCATATATTTGTTACCTGCCGGCTTTGCGGCATTGATGGCCTTTCTCTCCTCAGGGGTGAGTTTCATTCTCCTTCTTGAGGGTTTTCTTGCAGTTGTTGTTTCTTCCATAGTCGTATCGTTTTTACGTTTGACGCTGCAAAGATACAACTTTTCTGCGAGATTATCGCAGAATTTGCTCAGAAAATATCCGTTTGTCTCAGTATGTCAAAGAACGATTCGAGGCCGGAGCCTCACAAGGGGGTACGTCCCCGTGTGCTTATTTTAGTACGGTCTTCTTCGTCTCCACCTTCTCGATGACGTAGCCGCGCTTGGCCTTGAGCTTCACCTCGGTGTCGGGTGTGATGCCGGTCTTGGTGGCCTTGCCGGTGGTGGCGTCGGGCGTGATCTCCTCGGTGCCTACGGTGACGCTCTCAACCTTGCCCTTCGAGAAGTCGTTGGCGGGCTTCACGGTGAGGTCGTACTTCTCCACGGCGGTGAACTCGCTGCTGTAAACGGTGCCGTCGTAGGGGCTGTTCTCGTCGGTCTGCTCGGCCTTAATCCTGTAGTAGCCGGGCTTCATGTCGGCAAGGAAGGCTTCGAGGGTGATGGGGTTGTCCTGGTCGTAGTCGATGGCGCCCTGTCCGTTCTCTGCGCCCACGAGCACCTTGACGGTGATGCCGTCGGCAGCGATGATGTTCTGAGCTTCAGCAGCAGCCAGGGGGTCGATGAGCTGGAGGTTCAGCGTCTCGGCGGGCTGATACTTGCCGTCGCTGCCCTTCTTCACGACGATGTTGCCAGAGCTGGGCAGTCCGCTGAAAGCGACGGGATTCGCCTCGTCCTGCATGTCGCGCACCAGGGTATAGTTCACGTCCACGTCGAAGGTCGGCATCTTGAACGATGCCTCAGTGAAGAGGTCCTGTTCGCTTGCCGCGTTGGTGGTCACCTCGACGTCGGGCTCGCCTGAGCCGCTGCCAGGCATCGTCTCATATACTTCATGGGTAGTTGGGTTGAAGTGTATGGTCACGGTGTAGAAGCCAGGCTCGGCGATAGTGATAGTGCGGTTAGAAGCAGGATATGCCTCACCCCAGTCGCGATTCTTCACGACCTTGTATTGCACATCATCAGCGAGAGGGACGTCGGTGTAGGTGATGCTGTAGGTACCATCATCGTTCTTCGTCATGTCATTGGCGGCTGCATAAGCATCCCAAGCCGCGCCAAACATGTCTGAGTTGCTGCCGGCCACGGTGTAGGTGTCTGCCGCCCATGCGCCCGTGACTGCGGTCAGTAGCAGCGCGAGCGTCATTATATATCTTGATATTGTTTTCATATATTGTATTTCTTTATGTTGTTTATACCTTTTATATTATATACGCGCGAGAGGGGGTTAGAAAGCGAAGACGGCGCGGACATGGTAGCCATTGGTCTTTAATTCAATATTGCCGCCAGGACTGAAGTTAATACTTCCATTTTCAATTTTTATGCAACGCGCATAATAGCCATTATTCTTGGGCGTAGATGTCCAGTAGCAGCCATCCTGCAAGCCAGTGCCTCCCGCAGCGGTCATATACGTGCTCAGGCCTGCTAAGTTACCTACGCCAGCGCCCGTGAATATATTGTACTGCCATTCACCTATGGTTGGCACTTTCCATGAATAGCCCTCGACGGCAGGCGTGTGGGCTTTTGCTCCGTTGTTGCCAGTGGCAGTATCCCAGTTCATGTTGGTGGCTTCGTCGGTCAGTGCCATGACCAGGCCGTTCTTGCCGTTCTTATAGGCTACAATGCCGACTGCGGTCACGCCACTTGGCAGGTTGTCCTTCATGTTGACGGGGTATGCCTTGCCGTTAGTGCATACAATCATGCCGACGGTTGACTCGTCTAAGCGCTTTGAGCCGTCGCTCTTCTTCACCTCCACCTTGCGGAACTTGTAGCCGTCTTTGGCGGTCATCTTCACCTCGCTGCCCATCTTCACGCCCTCGAGCTTGCCCTCGGTGACGGTGGCGGCTGTGCCACCTACGGTGACGGTAGCCTTGCCGGCCTCGATGGTGTTGGCGTTGGCGGCGTTGAACTGGATGTCGAACTTGTTCTTCGTCAGAGTGACAGCGATGGGTGCCGAGATGTCAGAATCGACGTAGCCGTCGGCGGCCTGGATGTAGTAATAGACGTAGGCCGTAACGTCCTGGGTGTAGTCGTCGGCAAAGGCGGCAGCCGTGGGCAGTTCGGCGGTGAAGTCGGCGAGTGCGGGCGTCTCCGTGGCGCTCTGCCCGATGGCGTACATCACAGTGCCGGTCGAGGTCTGTCCGGCAGTGACGATGGGTTCCTGCTGTCCGGCCATGACGCCTTCCACGGCGGTGGGCTCCACCTCGTCGATCAGGAAGCAGGCCTTGGGCTTGGCTTCGCCACTCTGCTGGACGGCCTTCAGCACGCTGTTGAGGTCAGGTTCGAAGGCGTCGAGATTAGCGCGGTACGAGATGCCGCTCTTGAGTGTGGCCAGGGTGACGTCCCTCACGTCGCCATAGACCGTGTTGCCGCCAATGTTAGCGTAGACGCGTGCGTGATAGACCGTGTTAGCGCTCTCCGGTGTGATCTGCAGCATCCAGTTATTGTTACGGTCGAGTATGCTCTCGGGCATGTCTGTGTTTTCGTTGCTACTCTCAGTCAACCGCTCGGCTGCAACCTTCGTCACGCCTGCGCCATCGATGGTCAGGGCGTCGCCAGTGGCGGTAGTGCTGTAGATGATGCCCGCCTCGGTAGCCTCAGCATCGGCGATGGCTTGGAACGAGATCTGGCTGCCGTCGATGGTACGGTTGACTGACGTAAAGCCGGCAGTAGGCACGTTAGCAGACTGACTGCCGTAGACGGCGCACAGCTTGGTGTGGGCATTCATGGTCAGCTTCAGCTCGCTGTTGCTGCTCACAGGGTTGCCGTCGGCCTCCCAGTGCGAGAAGGTCTTGCCGCTGACTGCGGGTGCAACCAGGGTAGCATCGTCGCCAAATCCGTAGCGGTCGGAGAGTTCGGCCGAGAATTTGCCGTCGACATAGACGTCGAGTTCCGTTTCGGGTGCTGAGACGAGACGCAAGTCGACGTCATTATTCGTCGCGTTCTCCTCCGGCGCTCTCAAGGCGTCGCTTGTCAAGGAGCGTGCGGGTGCCATCAGGCGTGCGCCTGCCACTTTTTCGGTCTTCGTGACGGTGTAGTTGGGGATGTTGTCGCGCGTGGCGGGCAGCGCGTCGGTGTAGATGACCTCGGTCTTTCCGCCGGGCTTCTTGTACTTCAGGTAGCCGACACCGTAGATATAGTGGTTGCCGTTGTTTTTCTGGATAAAGCGCAACGGGGGCGTCGTAGCCACCGAACCGGTCTGGCCCTTGGTCGGTACCTTGGCCTCCCAGTAGAAGGTCTCCACTTGCCAGTTGACCGGTTTGCCCTCATAGATAAACTTGGCCAAGGTGGCAGCACTCATCTCGTCGAGTGCATTGTTTTCGCGCTTCTCCCATTTCTTCTCTTTGCCTGAGAGGGCCATCGTCGTGACGTCTCCGGAGAAAACGCTCACCGCCGACAGAATACCTACGGTTATTGCAGTGGTTGCGCCATCTAACTTATACTGCTGCGACTTCAGTTCATAGTAGGAAATGCCCTCGTTGTCGCCCATGATGACGCCGGCATCGACGAAGGTGTAGCCATCAGGTAGTTTGTAGTTCATCTGGAACAACACGTTGTCCATGACGTAGGTCTGGCCGTTCACCTGGGCCTGGTCGTCATAGTGATAGGCCCTCAGGCTGACCTGGGCCTCGAGAGCGGTGACGTAGAGTGCGCGCACCTTCATGTTGCACGTCACGGGGAGCGACGTATTCTCATGTGCCGACAGGTCTTTCCACGTGGTGCCGCCATCGGTGCTCGACTGCCACTTCAGGAATTCCAGGTTGCCCCAGGTATGGGGAGCACTGGCCGACATGACGTTGTTCTTCTTCGTGGCCATCGGATAGACATGCATCAATGCCGAGAAATTGCCGTTGCTCCACCGGCCGTAGGACTTTTCAAACGTCACCGCCGTCGACTCTGCCGGATTAGGGGTCTGGCAGGCACACTTGCCATTGGCGTCGTAGTGGTGTGCTTGTGTCCCAATACTGCCGCAGGCACAGACGGCGACGTGATAGTTGTCACTGTATCTGAGATAGTCGCCCATCGACTCGGGGAACTTGCTGATGGGGTAGCAGGCGTAGTCGTGAGCATGCTTCCACTGCGCCGTCAGGCTCATGTTGGCCGTTATCCGCTCGCTCGTGTCGAACGTTGAGCCCTTGCCGAAGAGGGCGCTGCCCTGCAGCACGGCCTCGTTGACTCGCCAGCCCTCGAAAGAGAAGCCTTTCCGGGTGGGGTTAGCGACGTTCAGCGTGGTGTTATATTCCACTGACACGTCGGTGTTCTCGATGCCCGTACCGCCGTTGAGGTCCAGCTTGACGTTCACCATCGTCGGTTTCCAAATGGCTGAGATGGTGGTGTTCTCGCGAATGTTCACCGTCTGGCCTGCAGTGTATGTCTGTTCCGTCTTATCTTGACCCTCGCCTATAAGGGCGCTCCACGTCACAAACTCCTTGCCGACGGGCGCAGCAGGCGCGGCCGGGACGGTGACGCTGCCCGGCGAGGTCACGTTGCCGGTATCGTCGGTGCCGCACACGGTGAGCTGATAGGTCACGCCCTTCCGGTCGGTCACGTAGTCATACGTAGCCGTCTCGCTGTTGTAGACCGGCGCCGCGCTGGCATCGGTGACGAACGCTGCAACCACCGCCTTGGCATTGCCGCCGATGATGACATACTTACCGCCATCAACGGTGGTCCAGGTGTTGGTCGACTGACTGATCACGGCGGCACTCATCACAGCATCGTCAGCCTTCGCTGCTTCCTCGCTGGTGAAGAAAGCCACCTTCGTCGGGTCGAACGCCGACGACACGCTTAGCGACCACACCGTAGCGTCGCCCACCTGCGAGTTGCACACCATCCGCCCATAGTTGAAACGTTCCTCGTTGTTTACCTTCATGCCGATGCGGCACCACACGTCGGTGGGGTTGCCCGTGGGCTGATACATCACGGTGTAGGGTTTTTCCTCTTGGAAACTGACCGGCACCGTCAGGTCCTTGTCGTTAGTGTCGGGCATCGTCACCCACATCAGAAAGGTATTAGCCGACACCTCGATATTGTTCTCACGGGCATAAGCCAGATAGCGCTGATTGTCTTCCACGCTGAATTGCTCTAACAGCAGGTCTTTGAGCCGCACGTTGAAACCGTGATTCTCGTCCAGTACCAACTTCAGGACGAACCGCTCGCCCTCGGTGATCTTATCGTCGGCCGTCAGCGGTTTGAACGTTTCGTCCAGCAGCGTGGCTGTGCCGCCTTCGCCGCTTTCAGCAAGCGTCACGCTGGCCAGCGAGTAGTATTTCAAGTGTACCGTCACGTTGCCCGCTGGCATCGCATCGAAGCTGGCGGTGTTGGTCTCCGCGTCCCAGGTGATGTCAACGGGGCTTCCGACGTTAGCCGGGGCGCCGGTGTAGTAGTAGGTGTAGCCCCATTGGTGGGCGTTATTATACATAGCCTTATGGTCCATCGCAAACTGTCCATTGAGATAAAACGCACCATTATTGAATATGACTCCCACACAGTTTCCCTGTTCCCCCATTTCATGGATAACGACATGTATTCCTGTTGGAGGTATATTGTCCCAGGTCTTGACCTCGTTGGCGGTCATGGGGATGAATCCGGGGGTGTCGGCAGTAGTAAACTTGGTATCGTCATTTGCCCATGAATCGGGTATCGTAATTTCCGTCACTTCGAGCGGCACTTGTGCCCAGGCGCCCGTGACTGCCGTCAGCAGCACCACGAGCAGTGATAATATTTTGTTTCTCATAGCGTTCAATTAGTTATTCTGTTCATATACTAGTACAATTTGAATTCAACTTCAAGCGTGACAGACACGCCGCTGCCGTCGTTGGCCGTAGCCTTGACCCAGCCCGTGCCAGGAGTTTTTCCATCTATTCTGACGGAACCATCATCAAAGTATTTCGAAATATTAATATGTGTGCCGTCAACGCTCCATGTCACACTCTTGTCGGTAGCATTCGTGGGAAGCACTCTAAACGTTTTTATTTGCAGCCAATTAGAACCGACAATTGTCATTTTTCCTGTGTAGTTCAGTTCGATAGACTGCACGAGGACAGGCCCCGTTGACGCTTCGGTCGTCGCTGTTACGCTCTTTACCTTGCGCTTTCCGTTGTACTTCAGCTTCACTGCAGCGCCTTCTGCCACGTTATTCAGCGGCAGTGTGCCGAAACTTCCGTTGCCTACCTTACCAATCCAGTTGCTGGCATCCTTCGTGCCTTCCTCCAGTGCAACACTGTAGGTGGTGGTCTGCGTAGACTGTGCCCAGGCTCCTGTTATAACAGTAAGCAGCATTAGAGTTACGATACTAAACATCTTGGCCAGCCCCATCTCACCATGGGTAGGCACGCTTTTTCTAGTCGTCTTTTTCATGTGCTAATAGTTTAAATTGTTATTACTAATATTTCGTTGATTGGTCGAGTTTGAACGGGGAATAAAAACAGCAAAGCTTCCCTTGCATTTCTGCAAAGAAAGCCATACATTCACGCACGTATGCGCGTATAAAAGTATAGGTGGACTGGTTGTTAGTACCAGAGAGAGAGAGAGAGAGAGAGAGTAGCAAAAATAATTGAATGGCCAAGGGAAATGACCATTATTTTCTCTGCGTTAAGCATTTTTAAGTTCTCTCCGCGCTGCATGGGGGTGCTTGCTCTTTCTTGGCTAACATGAAATTTTCAACTGCAAATATACAAAAAAAAATAAAACAACTCAAATTTTTCAGAAAAAAAACGAGAGACAATGCAAAAACCACCCGCACCCGCCACACCCGGCGCACCTAAACCGCGAAACACCCCTTCACCTTCAGGCGTCCGTTGTACTGCAGCGTCACGGTTTCCGAGCCGTCGCCCTTCAGTCCGCCGATGGGCAGCGCCTGGGCCTGGCCCTCGCCAACCTTCACCGTCCACTTGTCGGCATCCTTCACGCCGTCCTTCATGTAAGCGTAGAGGGGGGAGGTGACGCTGACGAAGACGCCTTGAACATGACCACTAAAATTTAAACCGACGGTGGCTTTGCCATCGGCATTCACCGTGACCGGGGTGCTTGCGCCGTTTAATTCGCCAATGCTGACAACGCTGGTGTTGTTGGAGCTGATTCCGGTAAGAGGTATTTCAACAGCGGACATAGTGCTGAATAAATTACTGATGGATTCACCCGTAACGGACTCATAGAGTTCGCCGATGGTAGTGGCGTAGGGCAGCGGCTGCTCCAGCGAGCGTGTCTGTTCGCGGTAAGTGGCCGTAATCAAATGCTTGGCGTCTTGCGCCCACGCGCCCGTCGCCGCCGTCAAGAGCAGCGCGAGCAGAAGTAATAATTTATTTTTTCTCATAATTTTTAAGTTTTAAAAATGTTATTAATTAAGTGAATTATATATATGTTTTCTCGAAGTGAAGACGAAACGGATACGAAAACCGCCGGGCCATCTCCCGATGTCTCGGCGGATATGTTGCAAGAAAATAATGTTGCGCTACTCTGTCTGGGCGGCCTGGTCCTCGTCATCCATGCGGGTGTCCCAGAAGCCGGCAATGTAGATAGTGTCGTCCTTGACGAAATACACCAGCTTGTTCAGACCATTGATGATAACGCTGCGGTAAGTCATCGCACGGTCGCTGAACAGCGGATCGATCTGCCCGATGCCTGGACTGCGCATGAGCTGCTTAACTGTGTCATCAACCTCCTGCTTGAATCTCTTGGCTCGCTTAGTGCCAAACTCTTTGCGAATGTAGGCGGCTACTTGGCGCTGGGCCATCTTTGCTCGTGGTTCCCAATGCACCTTCATATTGCCTCAGCCATTTGCAGTTTAAGATCTTCCTGCTCCCAGCGCTCAATTTCTTCGTCCATCTCGCGCATCACCTCCTCGTGAGGTATTCCCAGACCTGCTGCGAAGTTGGCCTCGGCCTCGTCGAGCATGGCGTTTAGCTCAGCCTTGGTGTAGCGCTTGTAGGGATAGCCTTCGAGCATCTCCTCCATGGTCAAGTCGTCAGCATTCTTAGGCTTAACGCTGTCGATGAGCATCGTCACCAACTCCAACTTCTCGCTGTAGTTCAAATCCTTGGCCAGCTTCCAAACCCTTGCGATGGGCTCTGCTGTGCGTCTTCTTGCGGTTGTTGTTGCCATAATCGTCGTTATTTATTTGTTTCTGGCTGCAAATATACACAAATTTCTCGAAAGTTGTTTCTTTTTAACATGTAATTCTTCGCTCATTACCTATTTTTATAATCTGCTCATAGGTGGCATCGGAGATGGTTTCGGACGACGGAGATTGTGAGATGCTCAGGTCGGCCAGCGTCTCCACGCGCCACTCCAAGCTTTGGAGGAAATAATATCCGTTTGTCTCAGTATGTTAAAGAACGATTGCTTAATCCCTGTTCGAGTGGATTTGAAATCCACTCGCTCTGAGTATCAGCATTTTTAATGCGTCAGCTGTTTCGGAAATCTTGAAATTTTAGTCATAATGATTTTAATTTTATAATGTTTTAATTTTATAATTCTTCTTTCGCTCTCTGGCAATACTTGAGACTATACGGATAAAACGCGAGCCGCCGGGACTCCTTTCGGGGATGTCTCGGCGGATATTATTTGTGGTAAAAGGGAGATGAACTACTCGTGCATGTTTTGCGCGTGGCAGGCATCGACGACGGTGATGGTGTCGCCCTCGATGGTGTAAGCGTAGTACCACTTGTCAGTGTTGGCCATGTGGTAGCCCTCCCATCTACTGATGGTAGGGCGGCGGCGTGGCAGCGTCTTCTCTATGGCGTAGATGGCGAAGAAAGCATCGCGTACATTCCGTTCCATGTCTTCATATGAATAAGTGTAGCGGTACTTCTTGGCCACGTTTCGATAGAACGACCTGATCTTGGCGGCTGTACGCTTAGTGTAGAA